>ULPS01018450.1_pt1 | contig 17517 bp, 15 predicted proteins | sample 1953711 | NCBI WGS metagenome assembly ULPS01 (sample SAMEA4835635, study PRJEB28245) | human gut metagenome | biome: gut microbiome; material: fecal sample | place: Denmark | collected 2008 | reverse complement strand
TTCACATAATCAATAATATCATCGTTTTCTAAAGCTTCTTCATAATCTTTTTCAGGATTCCCTGTACTATAATAAGTTTCAATACTAATTTGATTACCATCGCTTGTACACCTGGCATATTTATATCCATTTTCATAAATTTTATAATCAAAAAATATAAAATCACATGTAAGATAATTTGATGTATTTAAAGTACAATAATAAGCTTCCTCTGATTTAGAATCCATTTTTTCAATTGCATTTTTTGAGGCCGCATTTCCTATTTTGTAACAGCCACTCATCACCACAAACCCACTGATAATACATGTCATAATAATAATACATTTTCTTCTCATAATAATTCCTCCTGTTTTCCTGTACACTATATTCTCTATTTTCATTTTAATATATCATATTTGAAGAATTGTCTTTTTTGAGTGTAAACAGCTTCCCACCAATTATATCTTCTATGGTATAATACTTAAATATTCTGTTCTTTCGCTTCTTAGCTAAATCTGGATAAATCTAAATACTGTATATTTTTAAAATTTATTGATAGGCTATTAAATCTAGCTTTTTTCTCCTATATCATTTAGAATAAAAGTATCGTTATTAACCAAATCATGAGTACAATAAAGGAGAATAAAACTATGACAAAGAACGAATTCAAAACAAAATTAAAAGAGATTTTAAAAAAAGCTGGTGAGATGGCTGATATTCCTCTTGGTTGGATGGTTGTGTCTAATGATCCTGATTGCGATGCAGATTTTGGAATAGATTTAGAAGGCAATTTAATTTTAGGTCAAAAAAAGACGTGGCTTCCCGTATCAAAGCTGAAGAGCATACGTTATCGGGCTATTTTAGAAGAATATGAACAAACTGCATTTGACAGTTACATTTCTTTTTGTTTTGAAGATGATTTAAAAGTACTTACCGCCATGGCCTGTTATCACTGGCCAGGCGATTGGTTTGAACTGTATTATCAGAACGAATACTATAGCAATACGGCTATTACAAATGATATTATTTATTCAAAAGAGTTTAACTGGAATTCTTTAGCAAGTGGCGAGATAAAAACTTTTTATGAAAAAGAGATAAAGAAACAATTAACGAATGCTTCAAAATAGGAGACTTCTTTCCGTCATCATGGAGTATCCTAGATTTTTATAAAAAGAATTCAATGCAAACATCCAGTTTTACATTGGATTCTTTTTAAAATTCCTGTCTGCATATACGCTACATTTTATATTTTCAACAAATATTCCCACTTTTCACTTTATAATTATAAAGTTTTAGGGTAAATTGTTTTAGACCAATGTCTATCAATAAAATCTTCATCCTTCTTTAAAAAATATTTTCTTTCTTTTTTCTGGCTTCTATCACAAATTTCACTCGTTACATCTACATGATAATACTGTTCATCCAATTTAATCAGATTCCAGCCATGGTTTCTATCCCATCCATCCACTTTTGCTCTACCTGTTACTAATATTGCTGGTATATGTAATGCAATACAATAGTAATTTACAGTCTGTGCAATGCCAAGACACACACCTTTTTCCCATAAAAATGGGCCTTGAATATCATAAAGCGATTGGGCGCATTTCGGTCTTTGTGCTTCTTCTTCCGCATACCTTACTGTTTCCACCAAATAATCATACACTCTCATAAACATTTCTTTTTGTGTTGAACAATTTTTTGAAAATTCCGATAAAAGCTTATATCGTTTTTTCTTAATTTTATTCACTCGTTCCTTTGCTTCCTCTTTCGTTTCCGTTGAATAATGTAATAACATTCTGCCAGATGTTACCTCACTATTATCCAATGACCAATAAAATAATTCTGGGTTATCATATCGGATTGCCACCTTAATCCTATGTATGTTTTTTTCATCAACATCCTTATCAATATCAACATATGATTTATAGCTAGATACAGATGCCGCAATCATATGATATAAAAATTGCTGATCAATGCTTAATTGTTCATAATAAAATCCACATCTATATCTAGCAATAATTTCCATATATTTTCCTTTCGTTATTCTACTTTTACAAATACATCTTCAATTTGTATCCGTTCTTCCAATAATTCTTTATCACTAAGCAAAGCCTGCGTTTCCATATAAGCTGTTACTTCTGTATGTCCTACTTCTTCATAACCTCTAAGACAAATTGTTCCATTTTCTTCTAATTCAATACTTACTCTAATAGGTGAATCCTTAGGAAGATTCTCCTTAATGTTAAGATAACATTTTCCTATAAATGAGGCTGATTCAATATCTTGATACCTCTTTGAAGCTGTATTTTCAAATACTTTAAGTACAACTTCCTCCTGATTATCATATCTAGTATAAAAAATATCTTCTTTTGATGCTGGAAGCTTTTCATTTTGTAAAATCAAATTACAAACTTTATATTCTTTCCCATCCGTATAAGCCGCAATACCATATGATCTGCTCGTAACACGTTTTAATTTCTTAACCTTGACTCTTGATTCTTCTCCTCCCTCTTTTCCTTTTTCTTTTTTATTAATTATCTGACCCTTTTTTACTTCTAATTGTCTCTCACTTAAAAGCGATTTCGCATAAATTGCCGCTCCTTTTGCTACTGCCTGATCTTGATCTTTTTCATAAATACTTACATCCGGATAAATTTTTCTAATTCCCTTTGTAATCTGTGGCATACGTGTCGCACCACCACAAAGTATAATCTGATCAATTTTAAATACTCCTCTATCTTCCAACATTTCTTTTGTTTTTTTCAAAACATTCATTGCTTTATTTAATAACTTTGATGTACACTTCTCAAATTCTTTCTGAGTTACTGTAATTTCTTTTCGCCCTGATTGCGTTATCACCGTAAAGCTTGTTTTTTCCTTTTTGGATAAAACTATTTTAGCCTTTTCTGCCCTATTAACTAATTCCTGCTCTCCTTCAATATCTAAAGAAACGCCTTTTAGCGATGTCTCCCTTATATAAGAAATAAATTCTTGTAACCAATCATCACCTCCACAATAAATATCTCCATTAATTATAACCTCTTCAATGGTGTTTTGTAAAATTTTTGCACATACAATATCAAGCGTTCCACCCCCTAAATCAAAAATTAATACTGTCTTACCGACATAATTTTTAATCGTATCTGCAGCATAAAGAGCTGCCACAGGTTCATCTAATAAATCAATAACCTCCAATCCCGCTTCCTTACCAGCTTCTATCGTAGCCTCACGTCTATTACTATCAAAATATGCTGGTACTGTAATAACAGCCTTATTTACTTTCTCCCCTATTTCCTCCTCTGCATCTTCTTTTAAACTTTTCAATATCAACGCACTTAACTGTTGTGGCGAATATGTAACATTATCCACAGTAATCGCTACCTTTTTTATTCCCATAAGACGTTTAAACAAAGTCGCTGTTGTATCTGGATATAGTATTTTACAATCACGAGCTACATTACCAATCATATGCTCTGATTTATTTTGAAAGCATACTGCACTGGCTGTAAGCGTTGAACCTTCTTTATTTAAAATGCACTCTCCTTTACCTGTAAAATTATCTATTATAGCCACTGCTGAATTTGTTGTTCCTAAGTCAATTCCAATAACTTTTCCCATTTATTTCCTCCTCGTATAAGCAAGTAATCTTATTTACACCAATTTCCAACATTACTTATCATCCGCTCATAAATTTCTCACTAACATTTAAAAAGATATATTTATAGCTTACAGTAACTTCACACTATTATTAGCTGCCTCATGTATAGCACGTTCATCAAACTGTCCTACGCATTCTTCAAACTGAACTTCCATCATCATTACAAGGAGCTTTTTTAACTCCCTCGTGGTTTTTGCCTTTTTTCTTAAAAAATAATATATTTTCCCAAAATCATACGGTGCTGTTTGAATCTCTACCGAGTCACTCACTTTTTCTTTATCTTTTTTGCGATAAATAATATAAAGCAATTTCATGTAACGTCTGTTGTGGCACTCAATGTTAGGAAACTCAAACATTTTTTTCGTAAGTTCTCTTAAAAATTTCAAATATAAATCTGCTTCTTTCTCCTTAAAGTCTTCAAGGAACTCGTATAACTCATAATCTGATGTATCCCTTTTTGTAATATAGTTCAAGCAAAATCTTACTGTCTTATTTATCTGTTGCTCATCATGAATTTCTTCATCATATTCATTTTCGCATTCATTTCCCATAGAAATAAATTCTTCTAATGTAACCTTGCGATACTCTCGGGTACTTTGATAAGCAATTTGATCAAGAATCAAAATATCTGGACTTCTCTGCGTGCATTCTCCATTCGCAGCAATAAATAATCGTACTCCAGCAATCTTCCCCACACAGGATAAAACTGCAAGCATTTGTAATTCCTCTCCCTGCTCCACTAAAAGCTGTATCTTCATTTTCTTTTTCTTAATTCGTTTCAAAGCATTATATAAGCCAAGTGTTCCCTCCATATCCAACTGCTTCAATGGATCTGGTACTAAATCCTGATTCTCCCTTTCAATTTGCGGTACTTCCCATTCCCCCGGGTTATCATAATCTGTGTCATCTGGAAAAAAAATCTCTGTCATAAAATCGTATGTCATAAAATTCTGACAAAATGGGATTAATTCTGTCTCTGTAAGAATAACACCTCTGATAATTTCATGTTTCCGAGATTCTTTATGACTACCTAAAATCTTTTTAGCCACAGCCACCATAAATTCCCCTGAAAAGAATTTATATACACATATGCACTGAGTTTCCAAATCTTTTGCGATTAATTCCAGACAATTATCGTTTATCTCATCCAGCAAATTTTTTTGAAATTCAGGCGAAACCCTTGAGATATGTAATCCCCCTTTCTGCGGATCTCGCATTGCTACAAACCATTTATCTCTCCACATAATTTACTCCTCCTCATAAGCTTCTACATCACATTCCATACCTTCATCTAACTGTAGCTTCTTTATCAGGCGATTTACAAATCCACTACACTTTCCATTTGTTCCACTTTTCACACTTTCTTCTTCGGGTGCTTGATCATAAACAGAAATCGGATACATTCCCTGTTTGACGAGAACTGAAAGGATAGGTTCATCTACACAAAATGGCGTATACTGTTCAAACGTTTTATTTTCATCTCCGCTTTCTCCAATACTTGCAATCATACAGAATGTAATATTTTCTTCTGGAACAACATTCTTTAATGTATTGCAAAAATTAGGGCATTTTTCCTCCAAAAATCTTTCTATACTTTTTTCACGTCGATTAAATACATCATAATTAAATCCTCTATCATGTACTGTCTGATACATTTTTTCATCAACCATAGAAATTGAATTATCAGTAAACGCTTCTTTTAAATAAGGATTTTCCTTATCTAATAAGTCCGCTTTTGAAATAATGACAATCACTTCATACTCCTGTTCTCTAAATACTCGAAGCTTTTGAATTAATTGATCTGCCACTTTAGTATACTGACCTGCTTGTTCCTTTTCTCCTGCTATCAATTCATCCGCTCCAATCATAAGAAAGAAATAATCATATGGAATAATTTTACTTTTCCAAGACATATCTACGCATTGTTCTCCATCAATATCCTGTAAGCGGACAAGAACATGTCTCCGCTCCTTATTAAATTTATCCGTATATGTAAAGTAATAAACATACGGCATGATACACTCTCCGCGTCTTGTCGGTTCTGGAAGAATATGTTTCTTTAAATCATTACTCGCCTTTTCATATCTACGTCTTGCTTCTGACTGAAAAGGAAGATCATCTTCAAAGGAACAGTTTGTATGTCTTGCAATAGCATCATGGAACGAACTATTACTCATTTGTAAAATATTCACTGTTTTTCCTGTGTGAGACGCCCCTGTATAAATAATATCCAAAGATTTACAACACCCTGCATGAGTAGGTAAAATCTCTCCTGTCTTTCCAGAAACTTTCAAATACATTCTTTCTCCTTTAGGAGAAATTAATGCAATCGGAAAATTTCCAGAGCCATCAAAAACATACTCAACTCCCAAAGAATTAATTGTATACAATTCTGTTTGTTCTGCATCCTCCTCCCACACTTCCAATGTTTGCTGTCCCTGAAATCCCTCCTCATTTGTAAAAAAAATTTCATCCGCTTTTAATTCATTTCCCTCACTATCCTTATATGGGATATAAGAAATCATCTGTTCTGTGTTTTCAAAGATAGAATTTAATACTTTTTTGAAGCCTGTAATATTATCCATACTATTTTTCTCCTTTTTTCATGTATGTTAGTATTTGCTGGGCTATCTTACCTGCATTTACACTCGTTGTATCTGCTGACACATCATCTAAACAAACAGTAATGCTATACGGCATTTCATCACTTACAAACCCTCCTGTTGTCCATACGGTGTATTTATTATTAGATTTTTCTGCGGTTCCTGTTTTCGCTGCAAATCCCGGAATATAGAATTCTTTTCCTGTTCCTCGTTTTGTAACTTCCTGCATCATCTTCGTAACCTTATCTGCTACCTTACTGTCGCACACTTTATTTGAATCAGGTTTGTAGCTAAATTTAGACCATTTCTTTTCCGGTGAACTCTTTTTCTCTGTAAACCATATCGGCTCCTGTAATACTCCATTGTTTAATAACGCATTTGTACAAAAATTGAGTCCGGCAGGTGTAATATATGCATTTGCCTGTCCGATTGCATCTAACAAATAGTCACTTTCCTTGTCACTCTTTTTAACAAAACTGTGATCAAAATACATAAACTGCGAATACCGTATTGTAGTATCAAATCCCCATTTTTTCAGTTCTTCTTCCATTTTTAAACGGTCATTTTTTTGAAGGAGGCTAATGAAATAACCATTACAGCTATAGGTCAGTGCATCTTCCATGTTCATCATTCCATGGGAAGCATTCCCTGCACAATTAATTTTAAACAACCCATCCTTGGTCTCGAAATTGTGATTTTGCTCTCTACAATTGTACATATATTCTTCATTTTTTTTATTTACTGACATCGCTGCGGCTGCCAAAACAGGCTTTAATGAACTTCCTGGATGCATTTCATCTTGAAATACATTTCCGTGGATTGCTAATAACTCTCCTGTCTTATAATCAGAAACTAAAACATATGCATTTTTATAGCCCTGCTTATTAAGAAATGTATCCACATATTCCTGCAACTGCTTATCAAGAGATAACTTCACACTTCCTCCTACCCTTGTATTGTTTGGATGAAAAAAACCATAAATTGTAAATCTATTATCCTCTGTTCCAAAAAGCCACGGACAATTTCCACATACTGTAGTTCGGGAATTTAACGATTTTTTGATATTGATTCCTAAAATTTTATTGAACGCTTGTTTCGTAGCCTTACTCGACCATGCTAATCTACCTTTCTCTCCATGCACAATCACTTCTTCATTCCTGTCATAGACACTGCCAAACCGATACGTATCTGCACTCAGGATAATCTCTCCATCTGCCATAGACGTACTAACACTTTTCGATGCCACCCGATACGTAAACAGTCCTATAATCAGAATAAAGCAACTTAAAAACAAAATATAGATTCTAGTAGCAACATATTTTCCTTTCCATTTAAGCATTTTCTCCCACCTTCTTTCCTAGCAAACCGCAATGTATAGCGGTAAGTTCCGCCAACATAATGTTGACTGCACTGCCATCAGATATCCACGGAAAACCAATACCTGCTGTAATAAATGAGCCTATGTTTGATGATATATCAATCAAAACAATCACACTAAAAATCAGTCCGCATGTTAAATTCAAATACCTGTCATAGGCAGATACCCTCACTGGTGAAATCAACATCCAGCGAACAAATAATACTCCTAAAATAAGAACCAGAGCGAACAGCAGAATAGAGTAATCATTTAGTAATAGAATTAATACATGATCCGTGTTCAGTGTTGGATAGATTCGTTTCGATAGATTTCCAATACCTTTCCCCCACCAGCCCATGCCAGCCAAATTTCGAAAGAGATAAAGAACAGATTCTGCCTGTCCTTTTAAATTTGGATTATCAAATGCCTTTACTGGATTCAACCAGATTTGGACTCGGCTCCATAAATGACTGGTTTTTGTTATAGCAACCACTGTTCCAACTGTACAAAAGGCTGTATATAATATTTTTGATTTCAAATCTTTGCAGCGAACAAGGAATAAAATAGTTGTCGTTACCCCTAATACTAGTAGCAGTCCAAACTCGTTGCATAAAACACAACCTATGTAAATAATAAATGTACATAAGAGAAATCCCAGCAAATTCCATGATATATTTCCAACTTTTCCCGCAAAATACCGATTCTCTTCAACTGACATAAACCATGCTGCCACAAACGGAAATCCCATCAAAACCAACCCAAAAATCATAAATCCTGCAAAATATAAATAAGATCCCCCTACCATCCGACCGGATAATCTAGCCCCGAACACAGCTATTACCATTCCCGCCAAAATAAGAAAATTAAAAAATTTAAACTTATAAAGCTTTGTATATCTAACGAGCATATAAGTAACTACAAATACAATGACCATCAAAATAAAGTCAACCAGATAATTATTATTCACATTCTTTGCCATGTCTACACATCTATAATTCACAGACATCCCAATATTCTGAAACACAATAGCAACCATCACACCATTAATTATCTGTCTATTCTCCTTAAAACACACATATATACACAATGTAGCTGCCTCTAAAAGTAAGATTCCTATAAGATATCCCTTATATGGAACATCAGACTCAAACTTTATTGAACTAGTTGTCCATAAAAACAAACTTATACTAAAAATGCTATATGCAATCACTCTCCCTCTCAATTACGTGACCTCCTTTGAAACTGTACTCTAATATCCTGAATCTTTATCCTTGTGTATTCCATAATACGAATGCGTGAAGATTTATTCGCATCATAAATATGGTTGTTAATGCTGATTCTTCCTTTCAATACTGTAAGATAAATTTTCTCTTTCTGCACATTGAGATAAATTTTTACTCTTTTTCCAGATGAATCAATATAGATTTCATCTCCCCAGCGATTTCCCAAGATATAGCAGCCTTCACTTAGAGAAATATTCGCTTCAAGGCTTCTATCCCCTCTTATCAGCTTCCAAAAATCTCTTCGTGCAACACCTATCCTTTCTGACGAAATATTCCATACAATTTTTCCATTATCTTCCTTCATTTTATTCGATTTCATCAAAATACACTCGTATATTGTAAATAGAAACAATGAACCTATTGTAAGAATCTGAAAAGCTACTTCTTTCATTTTTCCACTTCCTTTGTTACATTAAAAATATTTGTTAAATCACATCTCCTTTGTAATTTAACATACCACAATTAATAATTTGTCTTTTTTGAGATATAAAAAACAAAAGACATACCATTTGGTATGCCTTCAGTATAAACTCATAAATCTTTATTTAATATAGTAATGTTGTTAATTTAAAATCAAATATTGAAATTCTAATTCGAAAAAAGAAATTTCTTCATTATATACACACTGGATAATCCTGTACATTCCAAAAATGCCTTCTCGCTTTCATTTCGATATCATCTAACAAATAATATCCTATTTCTTTGCTCTTTTGAGCTTTTTCCAAATCCCAAGTAATATCCATGTGCCGATAACTACCATCTATTATCTGAACCATATTCCACGCATGTCCTCCAAATTCACGTCCATCTGCGTCTCCCCCAACATAAAAAATAGGAATTTGAAGCTTTTTTAGGAGATATATCAAAGTTGTTGCATACCCATGACATACACCGCAGTACAGCAATGTCTCTAACGTATACGCATAATCTGGATATTCTCCATTCTCATTTTTTTGTTTCACATAATAATAGTTTTCTGATATATATAAATATATTCTACGAATAATCTCCGCATCTGAACTTGATGCATAGTTGTACACGCACTTCTTTAAAATTTTATTTGCTTTCTCATCTATACATGATAATGTGTTTTCCCCCTCTTTCTTATATGTAAGATTAATTTTTACATATGGACTTTCTTTCGTTCCAAGCGTATAGTAACTACTTTTATCATAAGCCCAAACAATACATATTTCTGGAAAATCAATGCGTAATGCGCTGTATATGTCATATATATCATTTGCTTCACCCTGTATCAGAATTTCTCTCTTTCCTTCTATAACTTTTTGCAAAACTTTCCAATATCCTTCCTGCTGTATCTGATTTAACCTATTAACTCTTCCCCAGATATCTTTATAATGCATTTTCTCATAATTATTCTCGAATAAACATAAATCATCTAATTTAGCATATAAATTTAGATAAGTAACAGCTCCCAACAATGCAGCCACCTCTGGTCTATAAGAAACAATCTGATGGGTTACATATCTTTTTTTCAAAATCTGAACCGCTTCCTGACACAACCATATCTTTCCTGAAAGCATGATTACTATATCCTTTATTTGCTCTTGATATAGCAGAATATTAATAGATTCTATAATAGCTATCAACAATTTTTGAATACAACTCATTATATCTTGTCTTTTTAAAACTATAAACTGCTGTTCTCCAAAAGAATCTACATAATGAAATTCTTTCTTAACACAGTATCCTTTCAAAAATTCATTACTAATTATCTTTGAAAGCTGATTTTTTATTTGTGCTGTTTCTTGAATATCATCATTAATTTCTTTTAGAATATCTCTATATTGGAGACTTTCCAACATCCACTCTGTTATATCGTTTATACCACAATCTAATCTTTTTGTTTTTTTTATTGAAAAATCACCACTTTCATTTCTGATATAACAAACATCTATAAATTCATTATTAACGTCCACTGTAATTAAGTTTTTATCTGTATTTTCAAAAGCTTTTTGCTCCTTATAAAATTGTGCAATTCCTAGAACTGAATTAACATATTCCATTACTTTAACATTATCTTTGTCTGACTGTTGTCTTATCGCACACAATTCACGTTCGAGCGCACTCGCCGATTTAATCACAGCAATTTTTCTTCCTCTTATTTCGTCAGGAACTCCTGTATCACTGATAATCATTGCACGATTCCATACATCATGCATTCCCGCCACTCTAGTTTCTTCCATCTTCTCATCATATTGAATAACTATATTTTTAAAAACTGTCATCTTCCCATATCTCTACTTAATAAAGTTTTACTAAATTTTCAATACTATCTTTTTGTTCCCACAGCTCGTCAACTGCTAATAAAGCTTTAGATTCCATTGTAGCTTTCACATTCCTTCCACTCTTCGGTTCTTTTCCTTCAATTGATAACGTTCCGTTATTGTTTAATGTAAATGTAATTTCAATATCAGATCCTTTTGGTATATCATTCGGAATTTCTAATATACAATCTCCCAAAAATGCCTCTGGACTTACTTCGACATATCTTTCATTGGATGTAGTCTCATAAACTTTTATATTAACAATCTTTTGATTCTCACAACTTGTATAAAATGTTTTTTTCTTCGTCACTGGTAATTCCGTAGAACGGTAGATTATATTACATATTTTTCTTTCTCCTCCCTCACCTAATAGTGCAACAAGACCATAACTTCTTGTGCTAATCCGGTTCAATCGTTTTGGTTCAAAAGATTTTTTCACTGCTAACCGTTTTCCAGAAGAATCATCTGACAGCAATTTTGCATAAATCGCTGCTCCTTTAGCTACTGCTTCATCCTGATTCTTCGCAATAATTTCTGTATTAGGGAAAAAACTACGCAATAACTCATCTATCTGAGCCATACGACTTGCTCCTCCCACCATTATGATTTTGTCAAATTCATTAATTCCACGGTCAAATAAATCTCTCATCAAATTCTGAAGGACTATTTTAGTTTTCTGTAACAATGGTCTTGTACACTCTTCAAACTCCATTCTAGTCAATTCTACTGGTATTCTTCCCTGTTTTGTGGATACTGTTATACGTGTTTTCATTTTTCTTGAAAGTGCAATTTTCGCTTTTTCAACATTTAATAACAAATCCTGTTCATCATCTGGTTCAAGAGTTTTTCCACTTAAATATTTTTCTTTAATATACTTTACAAACGCTAAATCCCAATCAGAACCACCCAAATGAATATCTCCATTAATCGCAATCTCATCTATTTCTGTTTCTGATACTTCTGCTACAACTAAGTCCAAAGTTCCCCCACCAAGATCAAAAATAAGAACTGTTTTATCTTTAAGATTATTCATCGAATCACAATGATACAATGCTGCAACAGGCTCATCTAATATATCCTTTACATTTAATCCAGCCATTATCCCGGCTTCAATCGTAGCCTTTCTAGAATCAGAGCTAAAATATGCCGGAACTGTAATAACTGCGTCTTTTATATCTTCCTCTAATTCATTTACTGCACTTTCAACAGCCTCTTTCAATACCAGACTTGATACCTGTTGCGGAGAAAAAACCTCCCCATCCACTTTTATTGCTTCTTTACTTACTCCCATTTTACGTTTAAAATAAATGGCCGTATTATCTGGATGAATCAATGCTCCTTCTCTAGCTATCGTTCCTACTATATAAGAATCACTAGTTTCAAAATATACAGCTGAAGGAATCAGATTTGTTCCCTCCTGATTTACACAACACTCTCCCCTCTTTCCGATTTCATCAAAATAACTAATCAAAGTATTCGTTGTACCAAGATCTATCCCTACAATTTTACTCTCAAATCTTGCCATTTATATCTCCCTTCCTTATCTACATACGCAAACTGAAACCTCAATTTTTTTTAACATAATTCCTTCCCAACGATATCCGCAATTATAAACTTTATTAATTAAATTATCGTTCTCCGCTCTATAAACTATAACTCTCTCAACAGGCTTTTGAATCTCTGGATTAAATTTTTCTCCCCTTTGTGCAGTAATAATCTCTACACTCTGGTCTTCAAGAATTTCGGTCAGTTCATTTACATACATTTTAAGCAATCTATATCCCATACTATTTGTTCGATTATGCTCCTCATACATCACTATATCTTTCATCATTGCATCTCGCATTCGAACATAATTCATCAATTGAGCCTTTCCCTGTCGTTTCTTAAGTGATAAATACTCCTTATAAAATAACTGCATAATTTCCTGTTGCGTAGTCATTTGCTGACTAATTTCTGTGATAGCCTGTTGACAAGTATTTAATTGTTCCTTTACCTCATTATAATCTGTTTGCTGCTGCTTTAACTGACTCTTTATATCAGATAATATTGTCCTACTCTCTTCCAAATCTCTTTTTGTTTTCTCAAACTGCTTATTCCATCCTCTATGACAATATTTCGCTGTTCTCTTATCAAAATCGTGCTTTGGCATAATCTACTTCCTCCCAATTTCTAATTTTCTATGTAAACATTTTATTTTCGGGCGGAATAATTCTCCGCCCCTTTTCTTCTTTCTTAATTATTGAATTTCTTATCAAAATAATCAATTAATCTTTCTTTTGCATATTTCGTTTTAACAATTCCTAGCCAGGTAAATACTGGAGTTGCTGTGTCTTCTAAATCATACTCAAATCTAACTTTATCCCCATATCTTAATGTTGTATCCAACTCTACTGGAGTTGCTGCCTTATTAAGGTATGCCTTTTTCACATGAAGACCAATATTTTCATTAATACAAAATGCAAAATCAAGCACAGTAACCGCCATATCAATTTCATAGTCTACTCCATTTTCATCATATACAACCATACTAGGGACAGCAGAATCCATATGTTTTTCAAGCCATCTTGATAAACTTTTAATAGCCCCTTTTGTATGAAGATACTCAAACCATCTTACTGTGGCATGCGGGGTATCATTTAATTGATCCTCCTTATCATGGTCAGCAACTACTTCTATCATATCTCCTGGTTTTAATTTTCTGTAAATCTGAACCTGTGCTTTACTCCCATTTAAAAATGCATACTTCGCACAAATACCAATGTTTGGATCAATAGCAAATGCGAAGTCAAGTATTGTTGAACCCTCTGGAATCATCATTGGTGTTCCATCTTTTTTAAATACAGGAATCATCTTCTCTTCAGAAATATTTGCTTCTCCCACTTCATCTATTCCTGTATAGAAATCATCTACTGCCACAGATACCAACAATCCATGTACAAATTCTAAATACTCTGTTTCAGATTGAATGAATAGCCTATACATATTTCCAAACCAATCTCTCATAATATAGTAATTCTCATAATCATCCTGATATCTCTTAACAATCGTAAATTTATAAGCACTTGTATGCATTTTATCATAAAAAGAAAAAAATAAATCTTCAGGACTTTTCATACACAAATCACTGGCAATAAAATAAACATCAAATAGAGGAACTGTTTCCTTCGTAAAAGTCCACCCTATATCACAATTATCTTGAATCTGCCTTATTAAATCCGCATTGATACTATCTTCTGTTCTTCTAGAAAACTTAACATCCGCTATATATCTTCCTAAGCGACCATCTTCAAGAATCATTTCCCGAGTCTTTTCAATCAATCCTAAAGGACCAAATAATGTATCTCGGTTCTCATTCAAAATGTTATTATATGTATTTTGAATAATCTGATATTTCGTAGGATCTTCAATTCTAAGACAAAGTTTCCCAAGAATATCAACAAAATTATGAATATGAAGTTTTTTGGCCACAGGGATAATAACATTCCTTGTATGATAGGCTTTTTCTTTCTGCTTTTCCTCAGTAAAAATAGAAATTGTACGTAAATTATGAATTCGATCCGCACATTTAATATAAACTGCCTTCCCTACTCTTGCACTTTCTGTCAAAAATTTAGTATCTGAAAGATTATCAAGATCCAATTTTGATATGGTTTCTTCTGGTGCCAATATTGTACTCACTTTAGTAACTGCATCTACAATATCTGCAATATTGGCACTAAACTTGTTTTCTAACTCATTCTTAGTAACACCACAATCTTCCATAACATCATGAAGAATAGCAGCAGCAATCATATCGCTTTCATATCCACAATCCGCAAGAATCTTGGCAACTTGTAAAGGATGAAAAATATATGGTTCTCCAGTTTTCCTTCTAGTATCTCCATGTTTTTCAAGTGCTATTTCAAAGGCTCTCTTAATTAACCCTATATCTGGAACACCATGTTTTTTCATTTCATTCACAATAACAATAAAAAATTGTTGAATATCTGCTTTTTCTTTAGAAGTTAACGTCTTGTTTTTTGTTATATCATCATTAGTAGGCATCATTCCTCTTACCTCCCTAATTCTTTCCCAAAACTCTTTTCAAATAGTGATAGAATTCATCATCATCTACTGGTGAAACTACTACTTTTCTGAACAAATTTCTTTCTATTGTTTCATTAATTACTCTATCCACCTCTTTCTCTACAATCTCCTTCTTATGTCTATCTGATAATCTGGAATAATCAGAAGTATAAAATTCAATCATAAAATCAATAATGTTATTAAGTTCACCATGTGCCTTAATATTAGGATAATGCATTAAAAGATGTGCTGCCATTTCTTCAGCCGATACATTAGGGGAACCATTTGCAATCGCAATATATCCTACGCAGGGAGAAGCATTTCTCCCTTTCGATACCGATACCATGGCTCCCAACCCTCCAATATACTGTTCTGAACTGCTCTCTGGGCGATGGAAAATCATTTGAACTCTATCTCTGGTATTTTCAAATCTAAGATTTACATAAATATGTCTTTCTGAAAGTTCCAGTTCTCCATAATACACATGCTGTAAATCACTCACTGACATAATACTCTCACGACAGGCATCCCAATTTTCCCTACCTTCCTTAAGAGTATTTCTATAGAATTCATCTGCACGTTCTTTATTCATATTGAAAATTGCCAATACTTCATATTTATCAGTCTTGGCATTCTTTTCTACATACATAATCCCACTCTTGATTGCCTCTCTATTTGTTTTACGCTCTCTTCCCTTAAAAGAAGATGTGTCAAAATAATAAAGCTGATACAGTCCCAAAAATTTCATATAACTTGCAACTGGGAGATTCTCTCCAACACCATACATTAATTTTTCTGTTTTTCGAATATCTGTATAAAGAAACTCGTCAATAGAATACCCAAATATTCTCTTTATACTCTCAAGGCATGGAAAAATAGTAGGCGTTTGACTTCCTTTAAGAATTTTTGTAAGTTGTGGTGGTGTTATCCCTAACAATTCTGCCATATTGTTCTGTGGCATACCTACCTGATTTTCTGCCCTGTATTTAAACATAAAATATTTCAAATTATTTGAAACGTTTTTCCGAACCTGTGCCTCATTGGCAACATTTTGAGGAACCAGCTTATATTTTTTAAGTAAATCCTGCATTCTTTTATCATCCATGTGCAACATAAAAAATCCCCCCTTATAATCATAGTTTTGTATACTATTATTATAAGAAGAGACTTTTGATATGTAAATATTATAGTTGTTAATATTATTTTGCAAAAAGAAATTGGGGTTTCGGATAGGAAATGCAGTAGATGTTAAACCATGCATATCATGACACAACTTCCTTCTTATAAAGTGATAGCCTTAGGAGATTATGTCAGGGATAAGATTCATACACGGTACGCTGTGAACAATGGACAACTATTATTGATGAATGTCTTGCAAGCAATATTCCCTAAATCGCATGATGTAAAAATAGCATCTCCAATAAACACTTCTTCTACTAGATGAGAATCTGCTGGAAGGAATCTTAGCACCAGATACCCCCAGTCTTACTACCCTAAATTATATAGCCGAATAATAATTGATAAACTTAAAAATCTTTCAAACAACATATACAATCTACATCCATTCTTCTGGCGATAATGATGTTTTTTCCCATTTCATTCCATATTTCCTACGTTCAATATTACAAAATCTGCAAAACGGTTTCGGCTTACAAAGTTTATCAAATATTTCTTGCGCACTACTAATTTTGTATATATCAACATAATCCTCTTCACACAGTGCAAAATTTGTTCCAAAACATTTATTGTAATGGTTAATATTAGCCATCGTTGCACAATTATATATTTTCCCGTGTGATACAAATATGCACGCATTTGCTCTTGGACAACTAATAAAATTTTCAACAGGCCTGTTAGCGGCTGATTTGTCTAATGATAGTCTCCACATTTCATCTCTAGGACAGCCCTCACCACTAAAGCTTTCATAATCAATTCCATATAGTTTGATTTTTTCAATACACTCTTCATAATCAATATCTATTGGATATTGCGTAATACCAATTACTATAGAGTTTTCTTTACAACATTTCCAAAATTCTTCTGTCATATCCAGTAGTTTTATACTATTTGTTACAATTCGAATAAGCGTATTAGGAGAATAAAGTTTACAAATTCTTACAAAATCACATATTTGAGGATGTAACAATGGTTCCCCTCCCAAAAGATTTATAAATCTGGCATTTCCTTTTGTTAGCTCTGCAAGCTTATTAATATCTTTTTCAAACTCTAAAGGATCTAAAGTAAGTGGTAGATAGTCCGTATCTGGATTTTACCTCCAACC
>ULPS01051687.1_pt1 | contig 17644 bp, 18 predicted proteins | sample 1953711 | NCBI WGS metagenome assembly ULPS01 (sample SAMEA4835635, study PRJEB28245) | human gut metagenome | biome: gut microbiome; material: fecal sample | place: Denmark | collected 2008 | reverse complement strand
CCAGCCGCACAGACATTTGCCAGGCAAGACGACATGAACAGGAAGGGCGAAGCCCGGACTGTGAATGTCGTCTGCGATTGCAGTGTGCCTCCGGCACACCGCAATCGGCTTTCAAACAAACGTAGTGGCTGCCAAAACCCCGACAGACGGCTGTTTTGAAACGGAGGAAGTATATGGCGATGAATTTTTTACCGGAAATGAATGAGATCGGAAAGATAGCTGCAGAAGGAAAATACCGGGTGCTTCCGGTCTCCTGCGAAATCCTGTCGGATATCTGCACGCCCATCGAGGCGCTTGATATTCTGAAAAATGTGTCGGCCCACTGCTATCTGCTGGAGTCAGCGAAGCAGGATGAGACATGGGGACGCTATACCTTCCTGGGATTTGATCCCAGACTTGAGATCACCTGCAGGGATGGTGAAATGAAGGCGGGAAGCATCCGTTTTCACACGGAGAACCCTTCCGACTATATCAGGCAGGTGCTTGCGGACTACAGAAGTCCCCGGTTTCCCTACCTGCCGCCCTTTACCGGAGGGCTTGTGGGATATTTTTCCTACGACTATCTGGGATACAGCGAGCCCGCTGTGAGGACCGGAGCGGAGGATACGGAACGATTCAGGGACGTGGATCTGATGCTTTTTGATAAGGTGATCGCTTTTGACAATTTCCGGCAGAAGATCATCCTGATTGCGAACATGCAGCTGGATGAGGGGGAGACGGCCTACAACCGGGCGGTCATGGAGCTTAAGCAGCTTGCAGGACTGCTTAAGACAGGAAAAAAGAAGCATGAGCCGGGAGGCCATCTTCTTGGCGAGGTGAAGCCCCTGTTTGAAAAACAGGAGTTCTGCCGGATGGTGGAGGCGGCGAAAAGCCATATCCGGGAAGGAGATATTTTTCAGATCGTTCTTTCCAATCGGCTGGAAGCGCCATTTGAAGGCAGCCTGTTTAATACCTACCGGATCCTGCGAACCATGAATCCGTCGCCGTACATGTTCTATTTTTCAGGAACCGATGTGGAGGTGGCCGGGGCTTCTCCGGAAACGCTGGTGAAGCTTGAAGACGGCGTGCTCCATACGTTCCCTCTGGCGGGAACCAGACCGAGGGGAGCGACGCCGGAGGAGGATGAGATACTGGAAGCAGAGCTTCTTTCCGATGAAAAGGAACTTGCGGAGCACAACATGCTGGTAGATCTTGGCAGAAATGATCTGGGAAAGGTGAGCGAGTTCGGAAGCGTGCAGGTGGAGAAGTTTCACAGTGTGGAACGTTTTTCTCACGTGATGCACATCGGATCCACGGTTCGTGGAAAGCTCAGAGAGGGCTGTGACGCGCTGGATGCGCTGGAGGCGGTGCTTCCTGCGGGAACCCTGTCCGGCGCGCCGAAGATCCGTGCCTGTCAGCTGATCGGGGAACTGGAAAACAACAAGCGGGGCATTTACGGCGGAGCCATCGGATATATTGATTTTGCGGGAAACATGGATACCTGTATCGCCATCCGGATTGCCTGGAAAAAAGGCGGGAAGGTCTTTGTGAGAAGCGGGGCCGGAATCGTTGCTGATTCTGTTCCGGAAAAGGAATATGAGGAATGCATCAACAAGGCGAAGGCGGTGGTGAACGCCATGAAGAGAGCAAAGGAGGCAGACCTGTGATTTTACTCATTGACAGCTATGACAGTTTTTCTTATAACCTCTATCAGCTCATAGGAGAAATTGAACCGGACATCCGGGTGATCCGCAATGACGAGTTCACGGTGGAGGAGATTGAAAAAATGAATCCGGCGCGCATCATTCTTTCACCCGGCCCCGGAAGGCCGGAGGATGCGGGAATCCTGATTGAAACGGTGCAGAAGCTGGGAGAAAGGATTCCTATCCTGGGCGTCTGTCTGGGGCATCAGGCGATCTGTGCAGCCTTCGGAGCGACCGTGGGCTATGCAAAACGTCTGATGCATGGAAAGCAGTCGATCGCCGTTCTGGACAGGAACTGTCCGCTGTTTGCAGGCTGTCCTGAAAGGGTGCCGGTGGCGCGTTATCATTCCCTTGCGGCGGATGCGGCCACCCTGCCGGAGGAGCTGAAGATCACGGCGGCCACCGACGACGGCGAGGTGATGGCGGTGCAGCACATAAAATATCCCGTTTACGGCGTACAGTTTCATCCGGAATCGATTCTGACGCCGGACGGGAAGCGGATGCTTGAAAATTTTATCGGAATAGACTGAAACAAATGCCGCCTGACGGCGGCGAAAGGAGTGGGGCACGAACCTGCGGTTCGTGCCGAAGAACGGCTGAACGCCGTTCTTCTAGGATTAAAATGCCGCCTGACGGCGGCGAAAGGAGTGGAAATGATTAAGGAAGCAATCGTAAAAATCGTGAACAAAGAGGATCTGAGCTATGATGAGGCTTATGCGGTGATGAATGAGATCATGAGCGGGGAGACTTCGCAGACGCAGAACGCGGCCTTTCTTGCGGCGCTTTCCACCAAGAGCGCCAGGGCGGAGACGACGGATGAGATCGCCGGGTGCGCGGCGGCCATGCGGGATCATGCCATCCGGGTGGATACGGGGATGGAGGTATTTGAGATCGTCGGAACCGGCGGAGACAACGCCCACAGTTTCAACATTTCCACGACCTCCGCGCTGGTGGCCGCGGCGGGCGGAATGAAGGTGGCAAAGCACGGAAACCGGGCGGCCTCATCCCAGTGCGGAACGGCGGACTGTCTGGAGGCGCTGGGCGTGAACATCCGGCAGAGTCCGGCGCGCTGCATTGAGCTGCTGAAGGAAGCCGGCATGTGCTTTTTCTTCGCGCAGGAGTATCACACCTCCATGAGGTATGTGGCGGGCATCCGGAAGGAGCTGGGTTTCCGTACCGTATTCAATATCCTTGGACCGCTGACCAATCCGGGAACGCCCGTCATGCAGCTTCTCGGCGTGTATGACGATTATCTGGTGGAGCCGCTGGCGCAGGTGCTCATTAATCTGGGCGTCCGCCGCGGTATGGTGGTCTACGGGCAGGAAAAGCTGGATGAAATCTCCGTAACCGCCCCCACCTCTGTCTGTGAGATCAAGGACGGATGGTTCAAATCCTATGTAATCACGCCGGAAGAGTTCGGAATCGAGCGCTGCAGCCGGGAGGATCTTCTGGGTGGAACGCCGGAGGAAAATGCGAAGATCACCCTTGCCATTCTGAATGGAGAAAAGGGGCATAAGAGGGACGCGGTGCTGATGAATGCGGGCGCTTCCCTTTACATCGGCGGAAAGGCGGAGAGCCTTCGGGAGGGAATTGCCCTTGCCGGAGAGCTGATCGATTCCGGAAAGGCGTTTGCTGTTCTTCAGAAGCTGATCGAGGTCAGCAACCGGAAGGAGGAACAGGCATGAGGGAAGGAGAAACCATCCTTGACCGGCTTGCAGAGCATGCGCGGGAACGTGTCCGCGCGGCACGAACGCAGATGCCGGCAGAGGAAATCAGGCGGCAGGCGCTGTCTCTTCCCGTCGGCGGCTTTCCCTTTGAAGAAGCGCTGAAAAAAACCGACCTTTCTTTCATCTGCGAATGCAAGAAGGCATCCCCCTCAAAGGGAATTATCGCGGAAGAGTTTCCTTATCTGCAGATCGCCCGGGAGTACGAGGCGGCAGGGGCGGACTGTATTTCGGTGCTCACCGAACCGAAATGGTTTCTGGGAAGAGACAGGTATCTGAAGGAAATTGCGGAGGAGGTTTCCATTCCCTGCCTGCGGAAGGATTTTACCGTGGATGAATACATGATCTATGAAGCGAAAATTCTGGGCGCTTCCGCTGTGCTTCTGATCTGTTCCATCCTTTCACAGAGACAGCTTTCGGAATACCTTTCTCTGTGCGATGAGCTGGGACTCTCGGCTCTGGTGGAGGCCCACGACGAAGCGGAGGTGGAGCTGGCTGGGAGAGCAGGGGCCAGGATCATCGGCGTCAATAACAGGAACCTGAAGGATTTCTCTGTGGATGCGGGGAACAGCCTCCGCCTGCGGGAGAGAATTCCGGAGGGCGTGCTGTTTGTTTCCGAAAGCGGCGTGCAGAGCGCGGAAGACGTCAGAAGGCTTCAGGAAGCCGGAGCGGACGCGGTGCTGGTGGGAGAAGCGCTGATGCGCGCGCCCGATAAGAAAAAGAAGCTGGCGGAGCTGAGAGGACTGATGTGAGGGAAACAGCGGTTTACGCTTCGGCATGGAGGAAATGATGACAAAAATGAAATTCTGCGGCCTGTCCAGGCCCTGCGACATTGAGGCCGCCAATGAACTGAAGCCCGCATACATCGGTTTTGTATTTGCCGGAGCCAGCAGGCGGTATGTGCCGCCGGAGCGGGCGGAAGAGCTGAAGGCGCTTCTGCTGCCGGAAATCAGCGCGGTTGGTGTGTTTGTAAATGAGGAGCCGGAGCGGATTGCGGAGTTTGCGGACCGCGGAATTATCGACCTCATCCAGCTTCACGGAACGGAGGATGAGGCCTGTATCCGGCAGGTGCAGACGCTCACGGGCCGTCCGGTCATTAAGGCCTTTTCCATTGCGGGAGAGCGGGATGTGGAAGCGGCAAATGAAAGCTGTGCGGATTATGTACTCCTGGATGCAGGAAAGGGCGGAACTGGAACCCGGTTTGACTGGAGCCTGCTTTCCGGGATGAGACGGCCGTTCTTTCTGGCCGGAGGACTGGATAAGGAAAACGCGGCGGAGGCGGTCAGAAGATTCCACCCCTATGCGCTGGACATCAGCTCCGGAATCGAGACGGACGGCATGAAGGATAAAAAGAAAATGGCGGCGTTTGCGGCCGCAGTAAGGAAGGCGGAAATCGGCCTTACCGATTTCCTGGAAGAATCGCTTTGCGATTCTTCTCCCAGATTTAAATGCGGCCATCCGGCCGCAGGAAAAGAGGAAGTATGACAAATCCAAATGGAAGATTCGGTATCTATGGAGGACAGTACATTCCGGAGACGCTGATGAATGCGGTGATCGAGCTGGAAGAAGCATATAACAGATATAAAAACGATCCGGAATTCAACAGGGAGCTCACAACGCTTTTTAACGAATATGCGGGAAGGCCGTCACGGCTCTATTACGCAGAAAAAATGACGAAGGATCTTGGCGGCGCGAAAATCTACCTCAAACGGGAGGATCTGAACCATACCGGCGCACACAAGATCAACAACGTGCTGGGCCAGGCGCTTCTTGCGAAAAAAATGGGGAAGACCCGTCTGATCGCGGAAACGGGCGCAGGCCAGCACGGGGTGGCAACGGCCACGGCGGCAGCGCTGATGGGAATGGAGTGCGTAGTTTTCATGGGAGAGGAGGATACCAGAAGGCAGGCCCTCAATGTCTACCGCATGCGTCTGCTCGGAGCCGAAGTCATCCCGGTAACGACCGGGACAGCCACGCTGAAGGACGCGGTTTCGGAAGCCATGCGTGAGTGGACTTCCCGGATCAGCGACACCCACTACTGCCTCGGTTCGGTGATGGGGCCTCACCCCTTCCCCACTATTGTGCGGGATTTTCAGGCAGTTATTTCAAAGGAAATCAAAGAACAGCTCATGGAAAAGGAGGGACGGCTTCCTGACGCGGTGATCGCCTGCGTGGGCGGAGGCTCCAACGCCATCGGCAGCTTCTACCACTTCATTGACGATCCTTCGGTGCGGCTGATCGGCGCGGAAGCGGCGGGAAGAGGAATCGATACCTTTGAAACGGCCGCCACCATGAATACGGGCCGGGTGGGTATTTTTCACGGGATGAAATCCTGGTTCTGTCAGGATGAATATGGACAGATCGCGCCCGTATATTCCATTTCTGCCGGTCTGGACTATCCCGGCGTGGGACCGGAACACGCTTATCTGCATGACATCGGACGCGCGGAATATGTGCCTGTGACGGATGAGGAGGCGGTCTGCGCCTTTGAATATCTGGCAAAGACGGAGGGCATCATTCCGGCGATCGAATCCGCCCATGCGGTGGCTCATGCAAGAAAGCTGGCGCCGCAGATGGGAAAGGATCAGATTCTGGTCATCACCATCTCCGGAAGAGGAGATAAGGACTGCGCGGCGATCGCCCGCTATCGTGGAGAAGGAGAACTGCAGGAATAATAAGCCTGATGGCTTATGATTCATACGGCAATTTGTGCCGGAGCGTCACAAATTGCCCTGATGGCAGAAGCAAAACCGCATACGTGATTTTGCTTCGCCCCGTCGCGACGCTCCGGAATGGAGATTTGTATGAGTAGAATAAAAGAAGCGTTTGAAAACGGAAAGGCCTTCATCGCCTTTGTCACCTGCGGTGATCCGGATCTGGAAACTACCGGGGCAGTAGTTCGGGAAATGGTAAAGAACGGAGCCGATCTGATCGAGCTCGGCATTCCTTTTTCCGATCCGACGGCGGAAGGACCTGTAATTCAGGGCGCTAATCTGCGGGCATTAAACGGCGGCGTCACTACGGATAAGATTTTTGAATTTGTAAAAGAGCTGCGGCGTGACGTGAGTGTGCCCATGGTTTTCATGACCTATGCGAACGTGGTGTTCTCCTATGGGGCGGAGCGGTTTATCAGCACCTGCCGCGAGATCGGGATGGACGGACTGATTCTGCCGGACGTCCCTTATGAGGAAAAGGAAGAATTCCAGCCCATTTGCCGCCGCTTCGGCCTGGAGCTGATTTCTCTCATCGCGCCCACCTCTGAAAACCGCATTGCCATGATCGCCGGGGAGGCGGAAGGCTTCGTTTATCTGGTATCCTCTCTCGGTGTGACCGGCGTGAGGAGCGAGATCAAAACCGACCTCGCTTCCATCGTGGAGGCCATCCGGCGCAATACGGATATTCCCTGCGCCATCGGCTTCGGCATTTCCACTCCGGAGCAGGGTGCCCGGATGGCAGGTCTGGCGGACGGCGTCATCGTCGGCTCGGCCATTGTGAAGCTGATTGAAAAATATGGAAGGCAGGCGCCGGAGCATGTGGGAAGGTATGTGAAGGAGATGAAGGATGCGATACGGGGATAGGAGGGTGGCAGGCTGCGCTCCTGCTTATTAGAATGGCGTTCTCTTCGTCCGTTTAGAGCCAGTTATCTGTTCGTGCAGGCACGACATCTGGCTGGTTCTGGCGGACGAATGAACTGTAACCGCTGCAAAAGTGCTCAATGAGCTGGATATCACCTCCCGGAGACGACCGGGAAGCTGTTTCCACTCAAGCTATGGTATTTGAGAAACAATCCAGCCACATGTAAAATTCTGCTTGCCAGTCCCGTCGAATGATGCTACAACTCAGGTAAGTATAAAATTTCTATTTTCGAAGCCGTTCGGCTTTCGTCAGGACATTTCTTTTCGTCCTTTCTGACGAACTTTCAGAAACTCTATGCCAGATTCCCAGATTACTTTTTACAACCAGAGCCGGCAGGAGTGACTGTATCCAGAGGTCTCTGCCGGGAAACGGCGCTTTGCCGCCGGAAAGGAGCCTGCCTGTGAAAGAAAACACATCTCAAAAAAAGAAACCTGCACGCCGGAGAAGGATTGCCGGACAGAACATGAGAAAGGATTCTGCCACAACCCTTCTGTTTAAAACGTGCAATGAAAATTTTGCCGAGCTGTTCAACCGGACAATGTCGGATCTGGAACAGATCAACCCGGAAGATCTGAGCGAAGAGGATATTAAGGAAACAGCTTACCTTCAGATTACAAAGGATGACGGCGGAACCGCTCTCGGGTTTCTATGTAACCAGAGAGTTCACTCCTTCCGGATCAATCCAGAATCCCCCGCACCGGGTTATGCGCCATGGCGGGACGGCGCTCGTAAGAGGTGGTAAGCTCCACAAATCGACCTTCCCGGCTGCTGATTTCGATGGCGGTCATGATCTCCAGCACATGGAGCGTCTGCTGAATGTCTGTGCGGGCTGCCCGTCCGGTACGGAGTGCCTTTGCCATGTCGGCAAGCCCAAGCCCTCTGCTGTTTTCGGAATAATCGAAGAGCAGGGGCATTTCACGAAAAATGCCGTCCTCCGGCCGCAGCAGCGTGATGCTGCCGCCGAAGCCGTTGGGATCCGGCACGCGCAGAGTGCCTTCGCTTCCATAGATTTCCAGCTTATCCTGTCTGTCGTAATATACATCAAAAGTGGTGGTGATGGTGCCGACCGCTCCATTTTCAAACTGCAGGATGCCGTTCACATGAGTGGGAACCTCCACGGGCACAAGGGTGCCGGATTTGGGTTCGCTTGTGATGATTCGCTGTTCGAAGCTTTTCGCGGTCAGCCCGGTGAGGCCCTTTACGCCGCCCAGAAGATTCACGAGAGCGGTCAGATAGTAAGGCCCCATATCCATCATTGGCCCGCCGCCGTGCTGGTAATAGAATTCCGGCGAGGGATGCCAGCTTTCATGTCCTCTGCAGATCATCTGGGCCGTCGCGCCGATGGGACGGCCGATGAAACCGTCGTCGATGAGCCTGCGGCAGGTCTGGATGGCCGCGCCCAGGAAGGTATCCGGCGCGCCGCCGAGCATCAGTCCTTTTTTGCGGGCAAGGTCCGCAAGCTCCTTTCCTTCTTCAAAGGTGGCGGCGAGAGGCTTTTCGCTGTAAACATGCTTTCTCGCCAGCAGGGCGGCCTTTGTGGTGGCATAATGCTCAAAAGGCCGGGTGAGATTCAGGACGACCTCGATGTCCGGATCCTGAAGCAGCTCCTCCATGCTGGAATAGGTCCGTTCGATTCCGTATTCCTTCTGTGCCTGTTCCATTTTTTCAGGGATCAGATCATAAATGCCGAGCACCTGTGTTTCCTTAAAAAGAGTGGTCAGATTCTTCAGGTAGATGCCGCTGATGGCGCCCAGCCCCAGAATCCCGATTCTTACTTTTTCCATGATTCCTCTTTTCCTGCGGCCGAACGGCCGTATCTCATTAATACATTTTCGCCGTATTCTCAAAACGGTCCGTGGTGAGACCGTGCTCTTTTGCATACCGTTTTCCCTCTGCTGCCCAGAGCATGCCCCGTTCCATGAGAAGTTCCGCTTCCGGGGATTTGTCGAACACATCGTCGTGGTGTCCCAGAGAGTTGTAGAACACTCTGCCGTTTCCCCAGAATTTTGTCCATGCCACCGGCATATCCACCTCCCTGTTGGAGATGTGATAGTAGGGAACAATGGGGAAGCGGGTGGTTGCCAGCACCTCTACGGCCGGATCTACGTGCAGATAATACTGCTCGCTGCAGACGTTAAAATCCTCAATCCCTTCCACAATGGGGCTGGAGCCCTTACAGATGTTTACCCGGTAGCTTACGCCGTCTCCACCGGGATGGCTTACCCACTGCCCTCCGGTCATAAATTGCCATTCCACGTCTTCCCGGAAGGCGTCGCACATGCCGCCGTGGCAGCCGGCAAGCCCGGTACCGGCGGCGACGGCCTTTACGATATTCTCCCGCGCCGTCTGATCGATGGCGCCCATGGTCCAGCAGGGAATGATCAGATCCTGCGCCATCACAAGCTCCAGGTCCTTAAGCGCTTCCTGGTCATCGTAAATCCGGCAGGAATAGCCGTGTTTTTCCATGATCCTGGCGAAACGCTCCGAAACCTGCTTCGGCTCATGGCCGTCCCATCCTCCCCTGAAAATCAGTACCTTTCCTTTTTCCATAATCCCCTTGCTCCTTTCCTGAGGTGCCTTCCGGCGGCCCGGTTCCGGTCTGGCTCTGGCCTTACAGAAGGCGGGTGCAGCCGTCCTGAGGCACGCCGGATTTCCCTGTTTCAGATGCTTGTATTATAGCAGGACGGACGGTATAATGATTGCCATAACGAAAAGAAAAATGGCCATAAATTGGCCTGTTGAAAACGGGAGGGAAGGAGATGGAAAGTCCCTTTTATGAAAAGGCGGGGAGGTATCTGCATGCGGGGATTTCGGAAAACATGACATTTCCAGTCCATCTGCAGGAGGAGATGGAGATCATCTATTGTCTGGAGGGCAGTCTCCAGGCGACGGTGATGAATCAGGTGAGAGAAGTGGAGGAAGGGGAATGCGTGCTGATTTTTCCCGGACAGATCCACGGATATCATACGAAGGAACACAGCCGTGTTCTGATGCTGATTTTTTCCCCGGCGGCAGCGGGCGTGTATGGAAGAACGCTGCAGAAGATGTGTCCGGAGAATCCTTTTGTGAAAAAGGAGGAGATTCCGGAGGATGCGCGCATCGCTCTGGAACGGCTGTGCGCGCCTCGGATCAGGGCGGATGGAAATCTGTGTGTGGCCTGGGTTATGGTCCTTCTGGCCTCCATTCTTCCGGGCCTTTCCCTGATAGAGAAAAGGGGACCGGAAAATATGGACCTGACCTGGCGGCTGATCCAGTATATCGGGGAATATTTTCAGGAGCCGCTCACTCTGGAGGGGCTGGCGAGGGAGCTTCACGTGAACAAATATTATCTTTCCCATACTTTTTCCAGAAAGCTGCGGATGAGCTTCCGGGAGTATCTGAACCATATCCGCCTGGACTATGCCAAAAGACTGATATGCGTGACCGACCGGCCTCTGACCGAGATCTGGGCGGAGGCAGGTTTTGAGAGCCAGAGAAGCTTCAACCGGGTGTTTCGGGATATGGAAGGGATGACACCTCTTGCCTGGCGGAAAAAGGCGGAAAGAGAGCGGATGGCTTTTTAGCCGGAAAAGCCTCATTCCGGGGCGGAAGCGTTCGGTGCCTTCCGGATATGGGCCATCCCGTCAGGCGGAATGGCCCGTTACATACCTGCCGGCATGATGTCCGGCATCCTCTCCCACCAGATTATAGGCATGCTGATAGTAGTGAAACGCATCCTTCATGAGCCCTTTTCCCAGCATGTCGGAAAAAAGCCGGGAAACCATGGTGACCTGCGGGCAGGTATCGGCAAGGTGATCCTGCGCCCGCTGAATGGGAGCGTAATCGGGAGCCGGTAAGCCTGGGGTGGCAGCCGCATTGTAATAACCGATCCGGATCAGGAAAAGATGCTCGATGCCTTCGGAGAGAAGGGCTTCCAGCATCCGCAGAAAATCCTCCTCATAGACCGAAGGTGAGGTGCCCAGATCGCCGTCGGTTTCTCCCTGACACCAGAGGACGAAGCGGTGCCGGATGGGAATGCGGTTGTCCGCCAGATATTTCTCAGCTGTCCGCAGGCGCAGGAGCGCATCCTCAAGGAGGGGGGAGCCGGGCTGCCATTCCCGGATGGCAGAGCCGCCTTTGGAAGCGGAGACGCCGATGACGGACGTATGGGTCTCCTCAAAATAGGCGTTAATGAAGGCGGAGACCATGGAACCGGTCTTCATACCCGGCTCAAAAATGCCTTCCGGCCGATTTTCCAGTGCGCCGAAGGGCTCCTCCGCCGGATGCAGACGGTTCGGATCGCTGACCGCCCGGAATTCCCAACCGGCGCCCGGAAGGCAGAGAGGAGCGCTCTGCGGAAAACGGGAACATGTGATGCCGCGTCCGGCCATGTTGGACTGTCCCATGAAAAGGAACAGATCCGCCGGACCGGCAGGGCGGGAAGGATAAGTGAATTGTTCTGTCATTATTTTCTCCCTGTCTTGCAATATTTTTCAATTCTGTATAAAATGAAAGTACTTACATAGCACTTGCCAACAGTATAGTTTTTTCCGGACGAAATGGCAAGACTTTTTGAAAAAAGGCCTGCTGACATGGAAAAAGCAGGGTGGCAGAATGAGGCAGCAGCCCCGAAACGCCGGATTGGCGGGAGAAGAGACACAGAGAAGCTTCAGAAGCAGCAGGGAGGTAATTATGGACATTCGATTCAATCTGTTTCCCGGAGGACGGGACAAGGCGCTCACCATGAGCTATGACGACGGAAGAGTGGCTGACCGAAGACTGGTCGGTATTTTCAACGCACACGGGATCAGGGGAACGTTTCATTTGAACAGCGGAAAGCTGGACACGCCGGACTATATCTCGGCACAGGAGGTAGAGGAGCTGTATCAGGGACATGAGGTTGCTGCGCATACCTGCACCCATCCGTTTCTGGGACAGCTGCCGGAGAGGATGCAGATACAGGAGGTTCTGGAGGACAGGGCGGCACTGGAGCAGCTTGTGGGGTATCCGGTGACGGGCATGTCCTGGCCTTATGGTTCCTGCAGCGATGATGTGATCCGTGTGGCGCGTACCTGCGGTATCTCTTATGGCAGGACGGTCAGAAGTACAGGGGGATTTGATATTCCTTCGGATTTCATGCGCTGGGATCCGACGGCCCATCACGGAGAGGAACTGGACCGTCTCTGGGAGCGTTTCCAGGATGCGCACAGGAACGATATGAGGCTCTTCTACATCTGGGGACACAGCTATGAATTTGATCTGGACCACAGCTGGGAACGGATGGAAGCTTTTTGTGAGAAGGCCGGAGGACATGCCGATGTCTGGTATGCGACGAATGGAGAGATCAGGGCTTATCTGGACGCGCTTCATGGTCTTACCGTCGGTGCCCGGATGGATATGATCCATAATGGTTCCGCACTCGATGTATGGGTGAGCGTAAACGGCAGATCGGTGCGTATCGGAGCGGGAGAGTCCTGGAGAGCCTGATCCATGAAAAGTGATGAAAGCTGACGCATGAAAAGCAGGATGGCAGGGCAGGATGACAGGCCGGAAAACGCCGATGGATTTTCATCAAAGAAAGGAAGGACAGGGAAGTGATTCGTTTATTTGATCAGCACGAAATCAGGAAAGAGAAAGAACTGAACGGAATGTGGGATTTTGTCAGGGAGGATAACGGGAAGGAATACCGGCTTCCTGTACCGGGCTGCTGGGAGCAGCATCCGGACATGCTCACTTACAGAGGGCAGGGAACCTACCGGACGAAGGTGAAGGTGGAACGGGATACCTGTCTGCGGCTGGAATTCAAGGGGGTCAGCCACACGGCGCGGGTTTTCTTTGACGGAAAAGAGGCCACGGAGCATTACAATGCGTATACGCCTTTTTCAGCGGTTATTCCGGGAGTGAAGGCAGGAGAGCATGAGATCACCGTATGGGTGGACAACAGCTTTGGAGAGCATTCTGCTCTGCACATTCCCAACGATTATTATACCTATGGCGGAATTACCCGCGGGGTGCGCGTGCAGGAGATTTCGGAGGTTTATGTGGAGCGCGTTCATTTTACTCCGGAATGCAGAGACGGCGTCTGGTCCGGAAAAACGGAGGTGGTCATCCGGAATGCGGGCAGCACAAAAGCCTCCTTCCGGATCAGCGGAGCGCTGGGCGGAACGTTTGCCGGAACACACGGCGAAAATACGTTGGAAGAGATGACCGGAGAGGTGGAGCCGGGCGGAGAGACGATTCTGACCGGACGGCAGAGCTTTGACGGCATAACCCCCTGGACGCCCGGAGAGCCGGCGCTGTATCTTCTGAAGGTAAGGCTTTCTGTGGACGGCGAGGTGATCGATGATCTGATCGAGCGGGTGGGCTTCCGCACGGTGTCCGTACAGAACGGACATATCCTGCTCAACGGCAGCAGGATTTTCATGAAGGGCTTCAACCGGCATGAGGATCACGGCATGTGCGGCTGCGCGATCCCTCTGCAGCTCATGGTTCAGGATCTGGATCTGATGCGCGATATGGGTGCAAATGCGGTTCGCACCTGCCATTACCCCAACGATGAGCTGTTTCTGGATCTCTGCGATGAAAGAGGGGTTCTGGTATGGGAGGAAAATCATGCCAGAGGCCTGGACCTGGAGCATATGATGAATCCCAATTTTGACATCCAGTGCGAGAACTGCATCCGGGAGATGATTGAAAATCATTATAACCATCCCTCCATCGTGATCTGGGGAATCCTCAATGAATGCGCAAGCGAAACGGAGGAGGGCAGGAAAAAATATGCTGCCCAGTACGCGCAGATTGGCAGAATGGATCAGAGCCGTCCCACAACCTCCGCCACCTGCAGGCATTTCACGGACATCTGTCTGGATCTGCCGGACGTGGTTTCCTTTAACATGTATTCCGGCTGGTATCAGGATGTGGAAGTCAAAGAACGCCACGAACAGGAGATGGACTGGATCGCGTCCGCCGGAGGGGCGGGAAAGCCCGTTATCGTCAGCGAGTTCGGCGCGGCGGCCATGTACGGCTATAGAGACCGCGGCCGCTGTAAATGGAGCGAGGAACGGCAGGCGGACATTATCCGGGAGAATCTTGAGGTGTATCAGAAGGATTCCCGCCTTTCCGGCGTATTTCTCTGGCAGTTCGCGGACTGTCGCGTGACGGAGGAGGGAGGCTGGTTTTCCACCCGTGCCCGCAGCCACAACAACAAGGGCGTGGTGGATGAATACAGAAGGCCCAAGCTTGCCTATGATACGGTAAGGGAGTTTTATGAGAACTGGGACTGATGCTCCGGAAGGGAGAAAAGAGTGAAAAATTTAAAATATCTGAGCATGATCGCCGCCATCTTCACAGGGGAATACTTTCTGAAAAACCGGATGGAAAAAGAACTGGAACCGGGAAAAAACAGAGAAATCCTGAAAGGGCGCATCCTGCTTCGCAAATACCACAATGAAGGCGCCTGCCTGAATCTGGGAGAAAAAAAGACGAAGGCGGTGGCGGCCGTCTCTCTGCTTCTTACGTCAGCGCTGTCGCTGGTATTTTTGTTCACCCTGACAAAGCACGGCTGCGCCGCCCTGAAAACCGGGCTTTCCCTGTTGCTTGGCGGCGCATGGAGCAATACCTATGACCGCCTGAAAAGGAAATATGTGGTGGATTATTTCAGCCTTAACGTGAAATGGAAGCCCCTGAGGCAGATCATTTTTAACCTTTCCGATTTCTGTATCCTGATCGGCGCACTGATCGTGGCGTTTAAAGGGGACAGCATCGTGGACTGATCTGCCTGAACCGGCGGCGGAGTTCCGGTTTGCCCGAAGGTCCGCCGCCAGATTTTACATGAAAATTACACCGGACTGCTATCGGTTCCCGGAAATATGGGTACAATAAAAGCAAAAGGGTATCCGGAAGGGACTGCCTTTTGCTCAGGAAATCCGGCTGGCAGCCGCCATGCCTGCATGAGCGGCGAAAAGAAAGGCCGGAAGCATTTTCAGCCTTCCCTCCCGGGATACGGAAACGGGAGTTTTTATGTATCAGATCAGCGGAAAAATCGGAAATCGGACATCGGAAACAGCAGGGCCTGACGCATCGTTCTACAGAACCGCGGCGGTCTGTCTTGCCGTTTACCTCATTCTTGCCCTCGCCGGAGTGTGCGCCGTTGCCGCCGAGCGGATGGGCTGGGAAACCCCTCCGGGAGAGTATTATGAGATGGAAACGGATATGACCGAGTTTGAAGGGCCGCTGGAGGAAATCGGCCTGATCAGATGAGATTCGGCCGGTTTCCCTGCCGTCAGAAAGTCATCCTGCCGGAAAGGACGGCTGTACCGTCCGGCTTTACGCCGGCTGCCAGCCAGGAATTGCCGTCCTCCTTCCGGTACATCCGGATTTCATCGTGATAAAAGCTCTGGGCCAGAAAATGCAGCTCGATTTCCTTCAGGCTGTTCTGCGCGTAAAATTCCGGAGAAAACACATTTTCCATCAGATTGACATATCTCAGGTTCGCCATGTGGCGGCTTTTATCCAGATCGGAATACTGTACCGTATGGGAAAAGACATATTCCATTTCAGACGGCTCCGGTTTGATTCTGGAAAAGGGCTCCAGGTCAATTTTCTCTCCGGAGACTGCGTTCTCCGGCATTTCAATATCGGACAGACGTCCGATTTTCTGTTCCTTCAGATGAAAGACGAAGCTTTCCAGCCTTCCCAGAGCGCAGACCTCCTGCCCGGCAGAAATTCTCAGATCCTGCCAGATTCTCATTTTATCCTGTTTCTCGATCCAGGTTTCCAGATGAAGCGGCCCGGAATAATCCACCCTCCTGAAAACCCGCATTTTATATTTGGTATAGATCCACGCGGCCCCGTAATTTTCCGGAAGAGAATCGTTCCCCTTTCCCATATGGTAGAGATGCTCGGTTGACATATCCTGAAAATAATACAGATAGGCGCGCATGCCTATGAGACCCTCCGCGTCCGAATCGCGGAACATGGGTGAATAATCCTTTTCAAATCTTAACAGCTGTTCCATTTTTTCTCCTTCCGCCGCTGATAAGCGGCATTGAAAGCATGAAAGAACGACGCGGGCCGTTCCCCGGACTCTAAATAAAAAGAATATATCACGGTACGATTTCGCCGTCAACGCTTCCCGTATCCTGCCGTCTGAGGTAAAATAGGTTGTTGCTGTTCATTTTTGAAAAACAGACATTTTTTTCAGCGGCCAGATTTTATTTTTAGTACGGTTCTATATCCCCAAAAATCATTTATAACCGTATTAATTCCGTAAATATTACGGTTCCCATCGTGCTTTTTTTATCTGGAACCGTACAGTTTAAAGCTGTTTATACGGTTTAAAATTGCAGAAGCCTATTTTCAACCGTACGATTTACGGAATTCATACCGCCGAAAACATAAAAATTCCTGTGTTAACCGTACTGTATGATTAGTCTATACCGCTTTTTAGACAAAAAGCTGCTCCTGAACCGTATTTATCACAACGGAAAATAAGACCCATGAAAAGCCGATGACAGCAGAGGAGGAACGCTTCCTCCCTGCAGTTGTAAGAAAAACGTAAGAATTTGATGCGCCGATCTGTAAGAGAAGGGGAGTAAGCTGTACCCGTAAAGCGGAAAACTGGAGAGAAAAGCGGCTTGTGTGGAAAATAAGCCTGAAAAGAGGATGATATGAACGAATGTGTGCTTGTCGTGGATGACGACAGAGAGATTGTGAAGGCGATCTCCATTTTGCTGGAAAAGGAGGGATATCAGGTATGCAGGGCGTATGACGGGCTGCAGGCGCTAGACGTTTTAATGAGCCGCGAGGTGCATCTGATCCTGATGGATATCATGATGCCGAAGCTGGACGGGCTTTCCGCGCTGATGAAAATCAGGGAACAGAAGAACCTTCCTGTGATCGTTCTCAGCGCCAAGGGAGAGGAAACGGATAAAATCCTCGGCCTGTCCATGGGAGCGGACGACTATATCGCCAAGCCCTATCTGCCTCAGGAACTGGTGGCGCGGGTCAGAAGTCATCTGCGCAGGTATATGAGCCTGGGAAGCATCCACGAGCAGGCGCGGGAAGGCAGGCTGGAAAACGGAAGGCTGTCCTACAGCAGGCAGGAAAAGACTCTGTATGTGGATGGCGAGCCGGTGAAGCTGACGGCCACGGAAACAAAAATCATGGAGCTGTTCATGGAAAATCCGGGCCGGGTTTTTCCCGCAGAGGAGATTTACAGCCGTGTCTGGGGAGAGGAGGCCTTTTCTCCGGAAAATACGGTGATGGTGCACATCCGGCGCATCCGGGAAAAAATTGAGATCAACTCCAGGGAACCGGAATATATAAAGGTGGTAGCCTGCTAAACTAGTGTCAGGTCAGCAGAATCCAGTATTTATGCGGGTTTTCGTTGATTTGATCCATTCCCTGATCCGATATATTTTCGGGAAAAAAAAGGGAAAAAGCTGTTTTGACAACTAAAATCATCAGTTGTCAACTGATTGGCAGGCACCTTTAAGTATGAATAAAGAAAGGAGGCATTGGGCTTGGATGATGACTTGCCGGGGGGCAGGTCACATATATGGACAATGGTAAGTCAAGGGATTTTCGGTTCTTTCCTATGTTTGTTGAGAAATCTTATAATAT
>ULPS01050936.1_pt1 | contig 17698 bp, 12 predicted proteins | sample 1953711 | NCBI WGS metagenome assembly ULPS01 (sample SAMEA4835635, study PRJEB28245) | human gut metagenome | biome: gut microbiome; material: fecal sample | place: Denmark | collected 2008 | reverse complement strand
ATTTATCCGTGAACGATGATCTATTCACGCGTAATATACAAAAACGATAGTATTCATGATATTTCTGCCAATCGCATACAGCATGAACTCTTTATATACTTTTTCCTTTGACCTATAGTTAAAACGTCGGAAGTTTTCGTTCTCCTTGATATCTCCAAAATATCCCTCCGTTTGGATCGACCATGTCTGCCGTTTCAAGATCCCTTCTTCACCCTGGACATTCGCATTGGACTCTTCCCTCAATTCTTCCTACCGTTCATTGATCTTCATCACTTTATTCTGGTCCGGATTTTTTTCAGCATTGTATTTATAAAGGCATCTAGATTTATGTTCACAGACGCCGCAGTCCGCGCAACCGTATACCTCCACCGTCTGGGTATAGCCATCCTGCTCTTTGCTTTCTGTCCGGATATGCAGCAGTTTCCTCCCATCGTGGCAGATGTAATAATACTCATCCTCAAAAATGGCGCATGTCATGTTGTAATACTTCCCGATGTCTTCTTTGTATTCCCGAATCTTCCGTTTTTCATAATCCTGAAGTTTGATATAGCTCCGAATCTCATTCTTTTTCAGATACAGCAAATTCTTTTCACTGCAATAACCACTGTCTGCGGTAACCGCCTCCAGGATATCCACAAATGCGCTCTGATGTTTTTTAGGACAGGGATCAGCGTATTGTAGTCTGTCCGATCATTACTCACATATCCATAGACAATGAAGTAATTCTCTACCGCAATCCCCATATACGGTTTTGATCGAGATTTCCCTTTTCCTTTGTTTCTGTAGGCCTTTACATTTCGCCCTTTCGTTAACTCATCATTAATAGTTTTCCAAAATAACTTGGGTAATCATCCTTCCTAATTCACAAACATAAGCGAAAACTTTCCGCTCCAAAATCTTGAAAGATACTAGGTTTTCTTCTACAATAAATTTCATCATACAGTCTCCTTTACGTGTTTTGTTTCGCAACTAACATCATAAAAAGCTGTATGATTGGGAAGTGGAGATTTTCTCTGCTTCCCTTTTTGATTTAGGAATAATTCCTATCTTTGCCAATAATAATTATACACTAACATTTTCAGCCATGTGACAAAAGACAGCATTCAGAGCTGTATTTGAGCTACAAATGCTGTCGTATAGTTCAGGCAGTCCGGCAGAATGCCTTGATGAAATAAGAGAAATCAAAAGAGCATTGCCATTTACCGCCGCACCATTTTCAGATAAGTTCGGCAGTTCTGATGATTGTAATCGTATTCCAGTGCTTTTTCAAACTTCTCCGCCGCCTTCTCAGTCTCACCCATCCCCAGATAAGACAGCCCCATCAGGTAATAGCAGTGTGCCTTATTCTTTCTGTTCAGATCATCGTCGAAGATCAGGAAATCCGGCAGCGAGACCGCAAAATAATCGACCCGCATCTCATCCCCCAGATGCTGCTCGCCGTAATCCATCAGCTTGTTGAAGCATGCATGAGCCTCCCGGCTCTTTCCCAGCTCCTGCTTCGCAAGCCCTTTGTAGAGAATCATATCCGCCGGCTGGTCATAATAATACATCACTCCGGCCGGCTCATTTTCCCCGAGCTCCGCCAGATGGAAGCAGTCAAGGGATTCTTTTGTTTTGCCGAGGTGCTTTTTCACAACGCCCAGATAATAGTAGATATTATTATCCTTCGTTCCCTCCAGCCTCCCCTCTCCCAGGTTCTCCGGATAGGACAGGCAGCGTTCCAGCAGTTCTTCCGCTTCTGCATACTTCTCCTCCTCCATCATCTTCTTCGCCATCTCAAGGAGTGCAGTCTTATACTGGGCCGCGATCTTCCCTTCCGCGCCCTCCCAAGGTCCGAAGGTGTGGGACATGATCGTCTCATAAGCCTTTTCATGCATGCCGAGAAGATTGCAGAGCGTCACATATTCGATCATAACGTCGTCCCGCATACGGGTGAGTCCGATATGCTCTTCATAATTTTTCAGCCGCGTCTCGAAATCCACTCCCAGTTTCTTATAGAGCTGGTCCAGCTCAAGGAACACTCTCGCGTCTGTTTCATCCAGGGCAAACGCCTTCTCCATCTCTGCGCGCGCCTTTTCCGGCTCGCCCTGCTTATTGTAGTACGCCAGCGCAAGGTTCCTGTGCACGGTGGGGAAATCCGGTCTTCTCGCAGCGGCAGCCTCCCACAGACGGACTGCGCGCTCATACTGCAGCTTATCGTAGTACAGATCACCCAGATAATAATACGCCATCGCCCCTTCCGGATACAGACCAATGGCGCCTTCCAGCACGGCGATATCCTCCAGCTTGTTCGGGAAGCAGTACAGCGGCGGGCAGGCGTCCGCTCTCCTGCACGCTTCTTCTGCCGCCTCTGTCTCTCCCAGCCTGTTCAGATAGTATGCTTTATAATATGTAAGCATCGGATAATCATCCGAGCATTCTCCGAGAATCGCCAGCGCCTCTTCCAGGCAGCCCGATTCCGCATAGTCCCGCGCAGTCTGGAGATAACTCTCCCGGAAGCCGCGCATCAGGACGTTCATCTCATCAAGGACCGCCTCACGCTCCGGGCTGATCTGTGCGAGCTCAAATCTCGAGAGATAGTCAAAAGGATCTACTTTCAGATTCTCCTCGATCTGCCTGCGCGCTTCTTCTGCTCTCCCGAGCTTCCTCAGGATCACGGCTTTCAGGCCGCGCGCTTTGATATTATGTGCATTTTTTACAAGCCCTTTTTCTACAAATTCGAGAGCCTCTTCATAATGGCCTCTTTCTGATTCGATGGCCGCAAGATAATAGAAGGACATCTCCTGCTGCTCATTGCTCCATGCCGCCTTGTAGAATGCGTCGAACGCTTCATCCTTCCTGTCCTGATAGAACAATGCCAGCCCGCGATTATAATACGCTTCACTGTCGTACGGATTCGGGTTCTTCCAGGTGAGACGCTTCAGCGCCTGACGGAAATACCCTTCCGCCTCACCGAAACACCCTCTCCGCAGCAGCAGGAGACCGTATGCATTGTTGATGCGGATATCTCCCTTATCCCGCTTCAGTCCTTCCAGATAATACGGGTCAGGGAGGTAAGTCGCATGGCGGTACTGTTCGATATGCTGTCCAGTCAGGAAGAGCTCCTCATTAGTCATGATCTCTTCCGGATCTTTTGCAGCCTCCGCCGGCTTCGCCGTCTCCGGGATTCCCTCCTCTTTGGGCTGGTATTCTACAAGGAGTTTTCCGTCCGCATAGACAGCGGCGCGGATATCCGACGCCTTCTCCGCCCGGAAGCTGATTGTCTTCTCATAGATATCCACCGGCGAGAGGACTGTATTTTCCCGATAAATTTCATCCCCTCTGCAGCTCAAGACAACCTCTGCATTCTCGTACCTCTCTGTGCCGTAAACCGTCAGAGCAATCTCATTTTCTGAGACCTCCATATTCATGACAGCGTGGATCGTGGCGTTCTTCACCGGTCCCACCTTTTTATACGGCATAAAATACTGCTTGAACACCTTTTCCTCGAACGGCTTCAGCCAGGTGAAATCCGGCTGATTATCTGTATACACACCGGTCATCAGCTCAATGTACGGGCCGTCCTCATCCGTAAGGTTCCGGTCCCATGCCCTGCCGAAGTCGCCGCATCCCCATGTCCACTGCTTTTTCCCCGGAGAGACATGATGGTCCGCCACATGCAGGATGCCTGCCTCCCTCCCGTAGTCATATCCTCCGACGAAGTCATAGTCTGACTTTTCCGCCATATAGGAGGTCGGCACAGGGATGTTCTTATAGCGCGAGATGTCCACGCCCTCACTGTAGTCATGCTTGTAGTAGACACCCTTTGCAATCGGGAATCTGGACACATCCCTTTTACCGTGGTCCATAACAAAATGGACGTCCGGCGGAAAGATCGACTGCGTATGGCCGTTTACCGGGACAGCCGGGTTCGCCCACCAGAGGAATGTCTGGGGCAGCGCCGTCCTGTTGTAGAGCTGGCCTCTGATCTCAATGTATGCTTTGTCAGGATAGAGGGTAAACGCAGCGATCCCCTTTGTCCCGTACATCTGATCAACGTCATTGACCAGAAGCGTCTTGCTGCCGTCCTCATTCTCCCGGATCAGATGGTCCACCGGCATAAATGTAGTCGGTCTGTGGTGCTGCGGCCAGTTAAATTCGATACCGCCCGAGATCCAGGGACCAAGCAGCCCGACAAGCGCCGGCTTGATCACGTGATTATAGTATACAAAATCATAACCGTTCGTCTTGTCATAGGCCCTCTGAATCCTTCCTCCGAGCTCCGGGAGGACCATCACCTTTATATAATCATTCTCAAGAAAGACCGCGTGATATGTCTTATCCGTTTTCACACGGCTGATCTTTTCCGTCGTGGGGTACGGATACACTTTTCCACTGCTGCCCTGATAGACTCGTTTCTCCAGAAACATCGGATTCTTATCCGGCTCGCCGGCTTCATAAGTCGGGATCACTACCTCTTCTTCCCATATTCTTGCTTCACTCATCTTCTTCTTCCTTTCCCTGAGTCACCTGTTCCGTCTGGTTCGGTATTTATACATATTATATCCGGATAACCCGGCGGAATCATTAGCGTTTCTTGCCATTGAGTTTCAAAAAATTGCTCTTTTCATCCTTCCACAGGGAAACTGCCGTCTCTGCTTTTGTTCTCCGCACAGAAGAAGACCGGGGAGAGCTCCTGTTCTCGGATCTCTCCCCGGTCTTCTTTAAACTTTATAGGAAGTCATTCGGCAGAACGCTGTTTCTTCTAGTGTTTCCGCTGTCTGTTCTTCTGTGCGGCCGCGATGAGAGCAAGTGCGGCCCCCATAACTGCGACAAGCCATACCGGGTTCATCTCATCCCCGGTCTTGACCGCCCGGTCTGCCGAAACGTTTGTCTTCTGTACGGTGCTTCCGCCCTTATTGACGGTGTCTCCTGCTGATGCGCTCAGCTTATCCCCGCTGCCAGTATCTGTACTGCCCGCAGCAGAGCTGCCCGAACCTGTATCACCTGCGCCGCTGTCTCCGGCACTGCCGCTTTCCTTCTTCACAAGCTGATCCAGAGATGCCCTGAGCTCTGTCTCCACCGCTTTTACCTGAGCCTCATCAGCCTGTCCGTCATTATATACCGCGACCGCCCTTGCAAGCGCGCTGTTTAACGCCTGTACAGACTCTTCAGTATATTCCGCTGCATTGACCGCCTGCGCCTGGCTGATAAGTTCCTCAAGCAGATCTTTGTCCGGTATCAGCCGAAGATTTCCCATCGCAGTCAGCAGTTTATTCCATGCCCGGTCAACCTCATCCTGCATTGCATTTTCATCCGCCTCTACTGCTTTTGCTTCCTCAAGAGCTGCCTTGAACTCATCCTGTCCTGCATCCAGATATTTCTCCAGATCAAGACCGTCCGCCATCTCGATCACTTTCCCCAGGTCAGTCTTGTCTCCCTGTCTGAATGAAAGCATCTGCATGATCCTCATCAGCTCTCCCCAGCTCTCGTCGACCATCTCCTGCGTCACAGATGCATCCTGAGCCTGTGCTCTCGCAAGCAGATCCTCTGCATCTGCCAGGCACTTATTGAACTTCTCCACTACCGCCGGAACAACACCTTCGGTGTCGGCCGTTCTGGCAATCTCTATCATATACTCCAGGACTGCTGTTGAAACGGGCGCTGTGTATTCTGCCGCGCCGACATCTGTCTTCCCATCTGTAAGCGGTGTTCCAAAATAGTCTCTTCCGCCATTGTCCTCGATCTCAAGTCCGGCATCGATCGCCGGCGACCCTTCCCTGAGACGGTATCCGCCCAGTGTATCGATGGCAGAATCGCCGAGCACTCCTGTGCCGCCTGTTCCCGGATCGGCGAACATCGGGTCAGCAATGATCTTGCTGCCGTCTTCCGGCGTGCTGTCATATCCATAGTACAGATTGTTCTCATAGGAGAAGTTTCTTCCCCATGTCGTTGTCGTCGATGTGCCCAGATTGTAGAAAATATTGTTCTTCAGCGTCGCAACTCCGCCCACGTCTTCTACAACTTCTGTGTCCAGTCCCTCTCCAATGTAGAAGGTATTGTTGTAAACATCTGCATTATGTGTATTCGATGTGAGGAACAGGCATCTCTGATCATTCTGGCTGATATTGTATCTTACCACGCTGTCCAGTACCTCGGACTGGCAGATCAGGATAAATCCGCCCTCATTGTCATGGCTGTAGTTGTACTGATAGACCGTTCCGCGGCTCCAGTCGCAGTCATAAGCCTGTCCGTCGCCGTTGAGGATCGTTCCGTAGCACTCGTTGTACTGGAATACAGCATCCTCACAGCGCCACGGCCAGATTCCTGCATTGTACATGGAAGTATGCTTCGTGTTCTGGCTCGCTCCGTTGCTGATATTGTATTCGATCAGAGGTTTGATCGAGAACATCGGGACGATTGCATCGCCGCCGGACTCTTCCACATAGTTATTTCTGATCAGTACATTCGTGTGTCCGTAAGCATCCAGGACTTCCTGCGGGATATTTCCGCCGTGTCCGTCCCAGAGATCCGTGGATGACGTCATTCCCACAGAGATTCCCGTGCGGCTGACGCGCTTCACAATACTGTTCACTACCCGGATATCATCAAAACGGGTGTTATTCGAGTGATCGCTCACCACATAGTAAAGCCCGCCGTTCGGGAGCGTCTTCTCCTCATATGTACCGTTTACATCATGGATGTAGACACTGTCGATATGTACGCCCTGCATTACGCCGCAGCCCGCCGCTTCCACGCATACTCCGACTGACAGCTTCCGGGTATCTCCCTGATTGGAGATCTCGAGATTGTTCACCCGGACGTGAGAAGCATTTTTAATGTGCAGACCGTATGAGATCTGATTTCCCTGGTACTCAAAGCTGTTCTTTCCGTTTCCTTTGATGTGCGGCCTCTCTCCGGCCTCAGCGCCGACGACCTCTCCGTCATACATGTCTATGATGATCGGATTCTCCGCTGTGCCGCCGCCCTTGATGGAAAGAGCCTGATCTTCAAATGCACTTCCCGCTTTCAGAAGAATGCGGTCTCCCCCGATGAGTTCCGTGTCGTTTAATTTTGCCAGTGTCTTCCATGCAGTCTCCGGCGTCCTTCCGTCCGCGCTGTCGTCTCCGTTTTCACTGTCCACATAGAATGTCGCCGCCTCTGTACGTTTTTCTTCAAAAACCGCACTGACCGTCACGTCTTTATCCGGCATCACGAAAGTCGTACTCTTGGCATAGGCGTCCGCAAGATCGACGTCCCCGGACTCCCACTTGACGAAGCGCTCATCCTCAGCCGGTTCATCCGCAGTGATCGTCACTGTATCGCCGGCAAGATATGTTTCCTGATCAGCCGTACCGCCGTTTACCGTAACTGCTCTCTCGATGTTGGAATAGTGCAGCTCCTCGAATCCGAAGACCGCGATCTGCATGCTGGCAAATCCGCCGCCGTACGCCGGATTGTACCGGTCTGTAAAGGTCAGGACCAGTGTATGCTCCCCGTCTTCCAGACCTCTCTTCTCATAAACCGTCCCTGCAGAGCCGGTGCCGCTCGCGCTGAAGAAATCCACATCCTCGACTACCGCTCCGTTGTCGATATTTGCTTCCGCAATGGGACCGTTCTTCGCGATCCCTCCGATCACGGCGATCCCGGTTCCGTTAAACTTGACAGTCACCGTGCTTCCCACCGTGTTGGAATACATCTGACGATCCTCATAATTATTCCAGTGCCCCTCACTGTAAGTCACGCTCGGGTCATCGAACGCAATGCTCACCCGATCTCCGTCTGCCGCCTGAACAGTCCTTCCGCCGACAGCAAATATCAGAACACAAAGACATGCCAGGATCAGGCTGAATATTTTCGTATTCTCTGTTTTTCTCTTTTCCATTTTTTCCTCCTGCCCGGGGTCACAGCCCCCAATTTTCTGCGACTGCGTCCAGCTCTTTTTCATACTGCTCTCTCACGATCATGCTCCGGACCATTCCCTGTTCTTCATCTGACAGATCCGTGTCCTTCTCAAGCTCTGCAAACTGTATGTAGACATTCTTTCCATCCTCGCTGTACAGAAGGTTCACCTGATCTTTTTCAAAATTCAGGAAGACATTTTCCTCCACTCCGTACTGCCGGATATAGTCCCGGATCTCCCCAAAGGTCAGTTCAAGACTCTCCCTTTCTCCATTGTTCACATCAGGCAGCGATCCATCCGTAGTATAGAGATAGTAGGACACCTTCTCTCCGTCTGTATACAAGGGCTCTTCCATATTGCTGTAATATTCCTCGATTTCAGCGCTGCCGACACCAGACTTTTCCATCATCCGATCCAGGACAGAGCTCTCAAGCTCATCCCAGTAATAGGTACAGAACTCCGGGAAATCAAATTCCGTATTGCCGTACACAACTTCTCCGTCCGCAATCTTTTCCGCCCTGGAAGCATTCTCGCTTTCCATCAGCTCGTGCAGTTCATCATAGTCTAAAGGTTCGATGTCACAATACTGTTCCGCCAGGATCTGGACCGCCCGCCTGCGTGCGATATATTTTTCATTTTCTTTGGCGAGTTCTTCATCATAGGAATCACCGAGACAGTCTTTCACACTCACATCATCCGGTATACTGTATGCATCTCTGAGATTCTGCTCATAGAGAAGAGCATTTTCGTCCAGGAGCTCCCTGAATTCTGTCTCACTATACTCCAGTTCTCCTGAATCTCTCCTCCTGACAGCAAAAATAACAGCCCCTGCGCACAGACAGATACACAGACACAGCAGCAGACCGATGCCGGCTTTCTTAAACCTTCTCATTTCACCTCTCCTTTACGCAGTATTACTATGATTCGTATCTTTTCCGCCTCCTCCCTTCTTTTCCGTAAAATATACTTAGATTTTAGCATGGTTCCTCGGATCCTTCTTATATGATTCGGAATGCAGAAGTGCGTTTTTTATACTTTTCCGCCGTTTTTTCCACGCATTTTGTATATTTCACTCATGATCATATACAAGATTCTACCACCCGCCATTCTGTATACCACTGCAAAAAATTGCTGACCTGTTTCTAAAAATTGCTTTTTCCTTGTCATTTGTTCTGTGAAATCGTAGAATAGGCTTATCAGATTCAAAACGAAAGGAGTCCGCTATGCAGTCCCTTGAAGAAAAAGTATCTCCGCGGTCAGACTATTATGTGTATGTGCCGACCGCACTTGCGCGCAAGCTCTATCTGTATCCGCTGCATGTCGGTTATTTTATCTATGAACCGGGATACCACATCCGGCGCGACCGCTTCGACAGCTTCCTCATTATGTATATCGTTCACGGCACTGTTGACGTCATTGCCTGCGACTCCGCATACCGTGCAAGAGAAGGCGAATTCGTGCTGCTGGACTGCTATCGTCCCCACCAGTACGGAAGCCAGGAAGAATGGGAGGCGTCCTGGCTTCATTTCGATGGTCCCCTGGCGAGGGAATACTACCAGGAAATCAGTTCACAGTACGGCAATGTACTGAGACCGGAGAATCCAAAAGCGCTCATCCACAGCATGAATAAAATCTGCAGTCTCTTCCGCACCGCATCGCCGGTCACAGAGCCGGAGATCTCCGGTTATATCACGAATATCTTAGACGGGCTCCTTGCGCCGTCTGCCGGAAGATCGTCGTCTCAGCCGAGCTCGATCATAGACAGCGTCGCCTATATTAACGATCATTTTCAGGAGCAGATCTCGCTGAAGCATCTGGCAGAAAAAGCAAACCTGAGCCTGTATCACTTCACCAGGAGCTTTGCGAAGGAGACCGGTTTCACGCCTCACCAGTATCTGATCAACGCCCGGGTCTCCGCCGCAAAATTCATGCTGAAATCCTCGGAAATGCCGGTGAAGGATATCGGCTACAGCACAGGATTTCACTCCGAGAGCAGTTTCTGCACTACCTTCAAAAAGTGGGTCGGGGTCACTCCGACGCAGTACCGCGGGGACGCGGCAAATCAGGCATAGCAGAAAAATTTACAGCAGAAAGGAGTTGCTCAATCATGAGAAAAACAGGACTTCACACAGAAGGGAACTGGTATAAAGGCAATCTGCACACACACTCCACCAATTCCGACGGAAGGAAAACGCCGGAGGAGATCGTCAGGATATACCGGGAACACGGATATCAGTTCCTCGCTTTTACAGAACACGAACTCTACACGCACAACCGGGAGCTCTCCGGCGAAGACTTCCTCATCCTTCCCGGCGTCGAACTCTCATGCAACAATCCGGATCCGTGGCGTATTTACCACATGCTCGGAATCGGCCGCCACGCAGCCGGAGATGAACCATCCTCAGGAAATGGATTCTCGGACAGGCAGCGCTTCCCTGTGCGGAAGTGGGAAGATCTCGGATCAGTCCAGTCCGCGCTGGACGAGATCCGGAATGCAGGCTGTCTCGCGGTCTTCAATCACCCAATCTGGTCCCGCCTGGAACTGACAGATTTTATCGATCTGGACGGTTATTCTGCCATGGAGATCTATAACTACGGATGTGCGGTGGAGAGCCATACCGGCCTGTGTATCGACTACTGGGATTCTCTGCTCAGGCGCGGCAGGAAAATATGGGGCATAGCGACCGACGACGCGCACTTTGCACTGGAGGATTACTGCGGCGGCTGGGTCATGGTAAATGCGCCGGAGCTCACCATTGAAGCGGTCACCAGCGCGCTGGCGGAAGGCAATTTCTATTCCTCCAGCGGTCCGGAGATCTACCGATATGAAGCCGAGGACGGCGTCGTAAAGGTGGACTGCTCCGATGCACGTGAAATCCATTTTGTGACATACGAAAGCTTCGGAAATTCGCTCTTTGCACGCAGCGGAGAAAGCCTCACACACGGAGAGTTCCGTCTTTCCGGCGAAGAGCTCTATGTGAGGGTTGAGGTCGTGGACCACAGCGGGCGGACTGCCTGGTCGAATCCCATTTTTCTGAATGAGAAAACACCCGGAGAGTGTATGTGAATAAAACCGCACTGCAGAGCTGACTGATTCCAGATTGACTGATTCCGGATTGATGGATTTCGGATGTGACAGATTCCGGATGTGACAGAATAGAAAAGCGGGGTATGATGACTGCATGACCCATCATCCCCCGCTTTTTCTAAAAAGAAATTCTATTTTTTACTTCTCTGCTCTTAACTCCGCCGCTGCCGTCAGCAGTTTATCCGTCATCTCATCTGTCTCCTGCTGGGAAGCTCCTGTCAGTGCTCCAAAGCTCTTCGCCTGCTGATAAACAGCATCGAAGCATTCCCATGCATCTGCGGTATAATCCTCTCTCCGGAGCATCCGCGCCTGCTCCAGCGCCTCAAAAAACTTTGTCTTATCTGCCGGAGCTCCGGCCCCGTGCACTGCGCCTTTGTCCGCCGCCTCTGTCTTATCCGCTTCCTCCTGGGTGCTCACCGCATCTTTTCTCTCTGCTTCCGTCTCACAGGTTTCCGGAAGGAGTTCTCTTATGAGCGGCAGATCCACCTCCGTCTCCGGATCAAATTCATCCGAATCCATATACTTCTTGATCGAATAGAGCAGCTGCGCTGCCGCCGGAGAAGAACAGCCGATAAGATCGAGGGAACAGACCATCAGCCTGCCTCCGCCTGCCCTGGCCTCAAACAAAGTCCCCAGCCGTTCTCCCAGATCGATCGTCGGGATCGCCTGCACGATGGGCTTCAGTCCGGCAGGCGCATCATTCAGCAGAATGCTGCGTGAGCCTTCAATCATGTCAAACCACTGCCAGTCTGCGAACACTCCTGTGGGGAAATCGCGGAATACCGGATGCTCTGCATCGATACTGCATCCCAGCACATAGCCGTCTCCGTCCGCGCTGTGGAACATCGGGCTCCAGAAATCAGGACGGAAAGTCACAGCCCGGCTCTTTGGAAGGGCCTCCTTTGTCCCCCGGGAAATGATCAGCACTTTCCTGCCTGCCTCCAGATCCTTCACGGCGTCAGCGCCGGCACAGCGGTAAATCACAGTATCCCCAGAATCTGCCGGCACTTCCGCGATCTCCGGATATACCCACACCGGATAAGTATTCACGCCGACAGCATAAGGTGCGCTCTCTTTATCCGGCATCTGTTCCAGTTCCAGCCGCAGCGTCAGACGCGCAGCGCGGGAGATCCCGCTCAGATCCGCCCGGATCCTTCCCGCTGCCGTCACCCTGCCCTGCGCCGCAGAAACGCTGTCAGTCACTCCCTCCGCAACGCATTGTCCGTCCTCATCCTGAAGGCGCCACGCCACAGACGTCTGCAGATCAGAAGCACTGTAATTCGAGATCACAAGGCCGGCTGTAAAGCTCTCATTATTCTTCCACACAAATCCGGGCATCCTCGCAAGCACGGCAAGCTCAGAGCAGGACTGCCGGAACTCTTCCGGAGTAATATGCCCTTTGGATTCCATAAAAGCGTCGATCATCCCGACAAGCGCCGTTCCCTGTCCCGAGAAATCCTGAAGTCCCAGAAGCTGGAACCCGCCTGCTCCCGGAGTCCGCAGATAACTCTCTGTCATATAGCGGTACAGCATCGCAGAGAGTTCTCCGGAGGAACGATTAAACGCTTTATCCAGTCCGCCCATCCCCGCTCTCTCCAGGATCCCGCGGAAATGTTCCAGGTTTCTAGGCTTCAGCAGCGAATGCTTCGCATAATATTTCTCAATATCTTTTTCATAATCCGGATAGACCTGAAGCTGACCGACCTCGTGCGCCAGGAACGGGACCGGCGTCTTCTGCACATTGTCGCTGTGATCCCAGTCTGTCGAGGGATCGACCCTGTGCAGGAAATCCTCCCCGTATGTAGGCACTGACCCGGAGAAATCCACACGCTCTGTATATGCGCTCCAGCCCGCAATGTCCGTATACAGAAGCTGCGGTTCTGCTTCTTTCAGCCTTGCCAGGAATTCATCATAGTAATAAAATCCGGGGCGCAGTTCATTTCCCAGAGCCATCATGACCGCAGACGGCGAATTCAGCACCCACTTAAAAATCTTCATAGATTCTTCCCAGTAATAATCCGCCGCAGATGCATCTCCCTTGTCAATATCGCCGAACATCTTATGCCCCCACTGGGGCAGCTCAAACTGCACATAAAGTCCCAGCAGATCAGCTGCCCAAAACGCCGCTCTCGGCGGGACCCATGTATGGAACCTGACATGGTTAAATCCATATGCCTTATAAATCTTCATTACCTTCAACCAGGAATCCAGATCCATCGGCGCATATCCAGTCATTGGAAATACAGCGCAGTTGATCTCTCCTCTCAGCTGCACCGGACGTCCGTTCACGGCGAACTGCTTTCCGCCGTCTTCCAGATACAGCGTTTCGAATTTTCTCATCCCGAAGCTTTCTTCTGCGGTAAAGCATTCCTTTTCTTCTCCCTTATTCCAGGACACTTCTGCCGTCATCCGATAAAGTGTCGGAGAGAATTCATCCCAGGAGAGGAATCCCTTTCCCATCTCATAGTCCAGCGAAAGCTCCGTTTCTCCCTGTCCTTCCTCGAAATGGAACGGAAACTTCTGCACTGCCGGTGTATGGCTCAACTTCTCATTGTTATAACTGGACGCCCTCAGCTCGATCACGCCATCCTGAGCTTCTTCTCTGCCGCTTTGCGCCAGTTTCATTTTTACACACGCGGTCTTCCTGTCTGTATCCGGCCTGATCCGGAACTCCCGGATATAGACTGAGGGAAGCGCAGTCAGCTTCATCTCTCCCACGATCCCGTTCCAGTTCGTCTGCGTATGCTCGCTGACCATATGCCCCCACGGGAAATCCTTTTCAAATGTCGTATACATCGCCTCCGGCAGGCCTGCCGGAGAATTATCCACCTCTATCGTCAGAGTATGCTCTTCGCCTGTCTGCACATGGCTGCCAAGATCGTAGACATGAGGTGCAGTGTAGCTCTTCTGCTGTCCGTTTCCGATCGGAACACCGTCGATCCACACCCGCGTCTTTCTCGCCCGCTCCAGGAACAGGATGATCCTCCTCCCCTCCCAGTCCCGGGGAATCCAGATCCTCCTCTGATAAACTGCCGGTCCTGCATAGATGTGGTCGCGGTTCAGAAATGTAGGAGAGACATTTCCTCTGTTATCAATGCCTTTCCCGTTCTCATCCATGCTTCCCGGAAGTCTTACTGTCTCACAGAATTCCTGATCTTCTTTCCTTTCAGACATCGCGAACTGCCAAATGCCGGACAGATCGATACTGCTGCATCCTGTTTTCATAAACTGCCGTCTCCTTATCCTGAGCAGAAACTGCCTTTGCAATATTTTTCATAAAAATTATAGCTGTTATCCAGGAGAAATTCATTATTGAAATTTGCCTACTTCTTTAAAAAAATTGCTTAGATTTATGAGCAAAAACTTTCGCAGCCCCTCCGCTTATCATCCTTATAATTATAGCTGCAGCCAGCGATATTACAAATACCAGCACTGTAAACACTACAACATAGATAAAGTCATAGGTCACATGCGGAACATGTTCTAAAAGATATACATTTATTTTTTCGGTCACTCCATATTTTCCCAAAAAAGCGTTCACATACGTATGTACGATATATATAAGCATAGTATAGGATGCTATCCGGCATATCCACGTCTTAACACCTGTACTTTTAATACAGCTGTCCAACGCGAAACCAAATATCACAATACACGCTGCACAGATAACTCCAAGAGAACTAAACCAAAACAAAATACTATTTTCTCCAGGGTTCCCTGCATATCTCTTTATCTGGATCATCATCCTCACAATATTGACTGTCAGAAAAATCGCCGGAGCAAGTATAATCCATCGCTTTCTGCAGAAAAATTCTTTGTTTTTATACAGGAAATATCCATAGGTCACTTCAATTGACGCTGGCAAAAGAGCACTTACCGATTTTAGAGAAAAATCGGCAAGCTGATTCGAAGCCGCATCATTAATTACCAGAAAAACGAATGACATAATCAAGTACGCTTTTATTCTTTTTTCCGGTTTCGCCTCTAAGTAATCAATAAATGATTTCAAAATTGGGAAAATAACGACAAGGAGAATATATGTATACAGATACCACAAATGGCTGCCAGCCGGTACAGGATTATTCCAAGTCAATAATGTTTTAAATATGTTAATATACTCTTCTTTTGTATGTCTTATACTCTGAAGCAGTGTCAGATCATTGAGCAGCCACCCCGAAAGATAAAATGACAGCACACTGAATACAAGCATGGGAATCCCAATTTTCTTCAAAGTCTTATGGCCAATTTTACTGTAGGTGTTGTTAAAATAGAAAAATCCTGTAATGATCCAGAAGACAGCCACTCCATCGGCTACAAGACATGATATAAAGAGTCTGCTGCGGTCACATCCCCATTCAGTGAATGACGGCAGACAGACATGTACTCCTATCACAATAAGACTGCCTAATATTCTAGACAGTTCAACAGACGAATCTCTTTTCATAAAATCCCCCTCTGTCATATGTAATTATAAAAAGGGGAAACCCGTTAAACGCGTTTCCCCTTTTCGTATCTGTATTATGCAAGCTTCATCGGGTTAACCTTAACGCCAGGTCCCATTGTGGATGTAAGGGTCACGCTCTTAAGGAACTGTCCCTTAACGGCTGCCGGTCTTGCCTTGTTGATTGCATCGATAAGCGTCTGGAAGTTGTCCGCTAACTGCTCCTCTGTGAAGGAAGCTTTTCCGATCGGCACGTGGATGATGTTTGTCTTGTCCAGTCTGTACTCGATCTTACCGGCTTTGATCTCGTTGATCGCCTTTGTCACGTCCATTGTAACTGTTCCGGCCTTCGGGTTCGGCATGAGACCCTTCGGTCCGAGTACACGTCCGAGACGTCCTACAACGCCCATCATATCCGGTGTAGCAACAACAACGTCGAAATCAAGCCATCCCTCGTTCTGGATCTTCGGGATCAGCTCGTCTCCGCCTACGAAGTCAGCGCCTGCTGCCTTTGCTTCCTCAGCCTTTGCGTCCTTCGCAAATACAAGGATGCGCACCTTCTTACCTGTTCCGTGCGGAAGAACTACCGCACCACGGATCTGCTGGTCAGCGTGGCGTCCGTCACATCCTGTTCTGATGTGAGCTTCGATCGTCTCATCAAACTTTGCTGTTGCTGTCTTTTTTACTAATGCAACTGCTTCTTCTTTGTCGTAGATGTTTCCTCTCTCGACCTGTTTCGCAGCTTCGATATATTTCTTTCCTCTTTTCATTTTATAAAAACCTCCTTGTGGTATTCGCGGGATATTGCCCCTCCCACTAATCTATAAACCTCTGCATTCGGGTTTAGTCCATCGCTGAATGCCCGACTCTTACTCTTCTACAACAACACCCATGGAACGGCATGTTCCGGCTACCATGCTCATAGCAGCCTCAACTGTAGCAGCGTTCAGGTCCGGCATCTTTGTCTCAGCGATCTCTTTTAACTGCTCTTTTGTGATCGTAGCAACTTTGTTCTTGTTCGGTACGCCTGAACCGGATTTGATCTTGCAGGCTTTCTTGATAAGAACTGCTGCCGGCGGTGTCTTTGTGATGAAGCTGAAGCTTCTGTCATTGTAAACAGTGATAACAACAGGAATGATCAGATCTCCCTGATCTGCCGTTCTTGCGTTAAACTGCTTTGTAAATTCAACGATGTTTACACCGTGCTGTCCAAGTGCAGGTCCAACCGGTGGTGCCGGAGTTGCCTTGCCGGCAGGAATCTGTAATTTGATATAACCTTCTACTTTTTTTGCCATTTTAAATTACCTCCTTGTGGTATTGGCGGGATCGCTCCCTCCCACTCATTCTTAATCCAATTTTTTCACTTCTGAAAAACCAAGTTCAACCGGAGTCTCTCGGCCAAACAGCTCAACATTGATAGACAGGCTCTTCTTCTGCTCGTTCATGCTCTGAACTACGCCGACCGTGCCTTCCCATGCACCGCTTAAAACGGTGACAGTATCACCGACTCCGAAGTCGACGACCACATCGTCCCGCTTGATGCCGAGATTTTCCATCTCGCTGTCCTCCAGCGGCACCGGTTTTGATCCCGGTCCTACGAATCCGGTAACGCCGCGGGTATTTCTCACAACGTACCATGTGTCGTCATTCATGATCATATGGATCATTACATAACCCGGAAGCATCTTCCTCTGCACTGTCCGCTGAACACCGTTCTTCAGTTCCACAACCTCTTCCATGGGAACACGGACTTCCAGGATCTGATCTTCCATGTGCCGGTTCTCGATCGCCTTGTCAATGTTTGTCTTAACTTTGTTTTCATACCCTGAATAGGTATGAACCACATACCATTTTGCCTCTGACATACAATCACCTTTCTGCTGCGGTCAACTATTTCACCAAAAAGTCAATTCCGTATCTCAGGATCACGTCGATCACTGCGATCACTGCGCCGAGCACTACGGACACTGCCACTACTGCAGTAGTCTGTCTTGCAAGTGTTTTCTTGTCCGGCCAGACAACCTTCTTGAATTCTGCCTGAAGCCCTTTGAACCAGTTCTTTTTCTGAGTTTTAGTATTCTCAGCCATTCTCTCCACTTCCTTCCGACGACTACTTCGTTTCCTTGTGCAGTGTGTGTGATTTACAGAACTTGCAGTACTTCTTAGTCTCCATGCGTTCCGGATGAGCTTTCTTATCCTTCGTCATGTTGTAATTACGGTTCTTGCATTCCGTACACTCTAATGTGATTCTTGTGCGCACAACTTCCACCTCGCTTTTAAGATATTC
>ULPS01053957.1_pt1 | contig 18203 bp, 20 predicted proteins | sample 1953711 | NCBI WGS metagenome assembly ULPS01 (sample SAMEA4835635, study PRJEB28245) | human gut metagenome | biome: gut microbiome; material: fecal sample | place: Denmark | collected 2008 | reverse complement strand
GGCCGCCTCTGCCCCGGTAAGCTGACAGAGGATCCTCTCAAAATGAGCGCTCCGCTCGCCCCGTTTCCCGGTCTCCAGATCAAACTCCAGATTGGAATATCCCCCTGCCAGATCCGCTGCTCTCCGGAGAACATCCCGCCCCAGCGGCGCGCGTCCGAGACCGGTATGCAGGATGATCCCCGTACAGTTGATGACACGGGTCATCTCCGGCCGCATCCACTGTTCCAGCGTCCTGCAGATCTTTTCAGGAAGTCCTTCGAGTTCCTCCTTTGCATCAGATGCCGACCAGCAGGCCTCCAGTCTCTTTCTCACCTTTTCCAAAGTACTGCGCACTCCTTGAAGTGCGCAGTCATAACCATAGTTCTCTATCATTTCCCCGAGCATCGGATCCGCCATGAGGCTGTCCACCCGGGGAATCATTCTGTAGATGTCATTCTTTTCCAAACAGACTCTCTCCTTCTAACCGGATGAGTCTCTCCTGCTTCTCAAGCACTCTGCCGATCACAGAAACCTTCGTCTCTATCCCGGCTTTCTGCATATCATCGATCAAACTCCGCGCTTCTCCTTCAGGCACGCTGAACAGCAGCCCTCCTGACGTCTGCGGGTCGCTGAGCAGATCCAGGTACACTTCCTCCACACCGCCGCTGTCCAGCCAGGGCTCTGCGAATTCCCGGTTCCTGTATGCGCCTCCCGGGACAAGTCCCATGCGCGCATAGTCCGCAGCCGCTTCCATATAAGCCACATCCCTTACATGAATCTCCAGAGTCACATCACTCGCTTTCGCCATCTCCGTGCAGTGCCCCAGCAGGCCGAACCCCGTCACGTCCGTACAGGCATGGATCGTATGTCCTTCAGATGCCCTCTTTGCCTTCTGGTTCAGAGAAGACATGACCTGCGCCGCTTCCGCAGCGGCACTGTCTGAAGCCATCTCCGCCTTCACCGCAGTGTTGATCACTCCGCTTCCGATCTGCTTCGTGAGGATCAGCACATCCCCGGGCTGACATCCGTAGTTCTTATAGATCCGATCCGGGTGTACAAATCCGGTGACGGACAGACCGTACTTGGGCTCATCGTCCTGCACAGAGTGGCCGCCTACCAGCACGGCTCCGGCTTCCATCACCTTGTCCGCCCCGCCCCGGAGAATCTCACCTAAAATCTCCGGATCCAGACAGTTCGGGAAACAGACGATATTGAGTGCGATCTTCGGCTCTCCGCCCATGGCGTAGACATCGCTCAGCGCGTTGGCAGCTGCGATCTGGCCGAACAGATACGGATCATCCACGACCGGCGTGAAGAAATCCAGTGTCTGAATGACAGCAGTCTCATCCGATATTTTATAAATCGCGGCATCATCTGATGTCTCGAGTCCGACGAGCAGACGCTCGTCTGTAAATTTAGGCAGCTTGCCCAGAACCTGGGCAAGGGTCTCAGGACCTATTTTGGCCGCTCACCCGGCTGTCTTCGTCATCTGTGTAAGATGGATCTCCTTGTACATCTGTCCTCACCTCCTTTCGATCAGCACGCGGGTTCCGTCATCCTACGGGCGGATGATCCTTCCCGCCTTCTGCATTGTCTCCACAATACTGTACATGTTCGTCACTGTCCCGACTGCAAGCTTGTCTTTGAGTCCGTAGTAATCCAGACAGGTCCCGCAGGTCATGATCTCCACACCCTGTTCCGCCAGGCTCTTCAGGTCCTCCAGTGCAGGGGAGTCCTCCACCGTCAGCTTCGCGCCGCCATTGTAGAAGACCATTTTCTTCGGCAGCTCATCGAGCTGAGTGACTGCAAAGATAAAACTTTTCATAAGGACATGGCCCAGCTCATCGTTCCCTTCTCCCATCCGGTCGGACGACACGACTACGATCGTATCTCCATACACTCCGGACCAGCCGTCGCAGCCGCAGCTGTCTCCGCCTGTAGTCTCCGCACCAGCTTCACTGCCGCCTCCGACTTTGAGAAGGACCCTGTACTGTCCCTCGCCGAGCTTCTCCTGTGTCACGGAAGCCCCTGAACTCTCCGCCATCTTCGTCACGTTGCGCACTGCCGTCTCATTATCCACCAGAACCTCGATCTCGCCTGAGCCGGACAACTCCTGCAGCGCTTTCTTTGTCTTGATTACCGGGATCGGGCACGCATCGCCCATTGCATTCACTGTGATCATACTTTGTCTGCCTCCTGTTCTCCATTCCATTCTACGGCTGGAACACCTTTATCGCGGCTTCTCCCGAAAGATCCGCCACTCTTATTTCATGGTAGCAAAATCCCGAAAAAGAATCAATGATAACTTCTGATTCCTCTTTTTCCTTCTGTGTGTTATAATCAGTTGAACGAAAACCGTCTGCGGATCACCTGTCTCCGCAGCCATTAGAAAGGATCAGATCGAATGTGGATTGCAGATAACTGGAAAGATTATGAAGTCATAGACTGTTCAAAAGGTGAGAAACTGGAGCGCTGGGGAGACTACATCCTCGTCCGCCCGGATCCCCAGGTCATCTGGGATACTCCTCGGAAGGCCCGGGGATGGAAACATATGAACGGACATTATCACCGGAGTAAGAAGGGCGGCGGAGAGTGGGAATTCTTCAGCCTTCCGAAGCAGTGGCAGATCCATTACGGCTCCCTCACCTTCAACCTGAAGCCGTTCAGCTTCAAGCACACCGGGCTCTTCCCGGAACAGGCCACGAACTGGGACTGGTTCTCAGAGAAGATCCGACGCGCCGGACGTTCGGTCAAGGTACTGAACCTGTTCGCCTACACAGGCGGCGCCACCCTTGCGGCAGCGGCTGCCGGAGCGCAGGTCACCCACGTGGACGCCTCCAAGGGAATGGTCAGCTGGGCAAAAGAAAATGCCGTCTCCTCCGGACTCAAGGACGCGCCGATCCGATGGCTTGTGGACGACTGTGTGAAGTTCGTGGAGCGTGAGATCCGCCGCGGCAACAAATACGACGCCATCATCATGGATCCTCCGTCCTACGGCAGAGGCCCCAAGGGTGAGATCTGGAAGATCGAGGACATGATCCATCCGCTCATCAAGCTCTGTACGAAGATCCTGTCGGAAGACGCCCTGTTCTTCCTCGTCAACTCTTACACGACGGGGCTCGCACCTGCGGTGCTGACCTATATGATTGCCACAGAACTGAAGCCCTGGAACGGGACCGTGGACTCTCAGGAGATCGGTCTCCCTGTGACCGAATCCGGTCTTGTACTCCCCTGCGGCGCTTCCGGAAGATGGTCCCGCTGACAGAAACGGCTGTAATATGGAGGGGGAAAATGAATCAGAAAAAACTGCGCACTGCCGCGGAATATTTTATCTACTTTATGATGTACTCTGTCCTCGGATGGCTTTACGAAGTCTTTCTGGAGGTTGTGGTCTATCGATGGGGTTTTTCCAACAGAGGGGTTCTGTTCGGTCCGTACTGCGTTATATACGGCTTCGGAGCGCTGCTTCTCATCCTGTCGCTGTCCTGGCTGCAGAAACGCCGTATCTACGCCGGGAAGCTCCTGATCACCCCGCTGCTGGTATTCATCGGAATTGTTGCGATCACAACCGTTGTAGAGCTGATCGGCAGTTATATCATGGAGTTCACTGCCGGAGACTGGCTTTGGGACTACCGAAGATTTGCTTTCAACTTCGAAGGACGTATCGCACTGAATCCGAGTATCCGCTTCGGCATCGGAGGAATGGTATTTCTCTATTTGCTGCAGCCTCTCTTCCGAAGACTCTGCTCTAAATTTTCCGACAGAGCAGTATATGCCACGGCTGCAGTTCTGGCACTTATATTTTTGTGTGATATTATCTGCACTTATATTATTTTTTAGAACCGCTGTCAAAAAGAGGGAGCACCGGATCTTATAGATCCTGTGTTCCCTCTTCTTTCTTCATCATTCTCTCCCGCTCTTCTGTCGAAGCCGCTCTCCTGCTGCCCCTCTGTTCACCTCACAGCAATCCTGCCCAATATCTCCCCGATCGGCGCTGAGATCGTAAGTTCTGCGCGCACAGTCCTCCCGGTCTCCGACTTATTGATCACCACGAGATGCTTTCCTCGGAAATAGTCTATAAATCCAGCCGCAGGGTATACCACAAGTGAGGTTCCCCCGATGATCAAAGTGTCGGCCTCCGCGATCGCCTGCACGGCGCCCTGGATAGTACGGCTGTCCAGTCCCTCCTCATACAGGACCACATCCGGCTTGATGATCCCGCCGCAATCGCACCGCGGGACACCATCTGAATTTTTCACATACTCCGCACTGTAGAATTTCCCGCAGTCCATACAGTAATTCCTGTGAATGCTCCCATGCAGCTCATATACGTTTTTACTTCCCGCCGCCTGATGCAGGCCATCTATATTCTGGGTCACTACCGCAGTCAGCTTTCCCGCCTTCTCCAGCTCTGCCAGCTTCAGATGCGCCGGATTCGGCTTCGCATCCAGTATCATCATCTTTTCTTTATAGAATTCGTAAAAAGCCTCCGGGTACTGCATGAAGAAGCTGTGGCTCACCACCTGCTCCGGAGAATACTTATACTTCTGATGATAAATTCCATCCGCACTGCGGAAGTCCGGAATATTACTCTCCGTCGACACTCCTGCGCCGCCAAAAAAAACGATCCTGCTGCTGTCGTCTATGATCTTCTGAAGCTGTTCTGTCTCTTTCTCATACATTCTTTTCCGCCTCCGTCAATCTTCCAAAAGAGTTCCTTTTTCAACATGCCTGTCGAAGATCTCCTGCATCTTCTCCCAGACGATCTCTGATGTCTCCGGTATCCGCTCGTTCCGCTTCATCGGCTGGGATCTGTGCACTCCGTGCTCCTGCCAGCTCTTACCGCCCGACGCGTCGTTGAGCAGCAGCGGCTGAAAGTTGTCCAGCAGATGGGCGAACTTTGCCTCCGCCGTCTCATACGCCTCAAATTCCTCCCAGAGCTCTCTGAAATATATGCCCTGGTCTTCCGGAAGAAGTCCGAAGATACGCTCCGCTGCGTTCACCTCCCGCTCCCGCTTTGTCTGAGCGCCTTTTTCATCATAGGCATAAGTATCTCCCGCGTCGATCTCCACCAGATCATGGATCAGTACCATGATCATCACTTTCTCAAGATCCGCCTCTTCCTTCATGTGCTCTTTCAGAAGCACTGCCATAAGCGCCAGATGCCAGGAATGTTCCGCGTCATTCTCCTTCCGTTTTCCGTCGGCAAGATATGTCTGCCGAAAAATATTCTTCACCTTATCCACTTCAACAATGAACCGGATCTGCTTTTCAAGACGGGCCCTCTCTTCTGAGCTTCCCGCCGCATCCGATCTGTTTCTTCCCATCTCTGCTGAGACCTCCTTTCGGCCCGGTTCAGCCACGGACCCTGCCTCCATTATAGCACTTCACACCGCAAAGAGACAGCCGGGAAAAATAAAGAAATTATCCTCGCGGTCTTATTCGCCACTGTTCACATTAACTCTTATTCTGCAAAAATCGGATAGGGGAAGATTCCCTTCCCCTATCCCCCGCGATACCACGGGCAGCTCCACAGCAAAGCCGGTCTGCGCTCCGCTTCAGTCCACGCTGAGCGAACGTCCACCGGACGTTCAGCGCTGCTGTCCGTTGCCCTGCAGATGCCTGCTCGTGCAGGAACGGCAGCCGCTTGCAGGGCTTATCGCACAAAAAAACCTCTGCACGCGGGTCTTCCCCGTGTACAGAGGCTGGATATGTATCAGCTTATTACAGATCAACTTCACCTGTTGTATCGCCGTTGATCACATAGTATGCCTTGGACTCTTCCGGCTTCAGATAGATCTTAACATCTTTCATATCGCCGACTTTCTTCTTCAGAACCTTTGTCCAGATCTCTTTCACTTTCTGAAGGATCTCTTTATCTGAGTACTCTTTTCCGTAGAACTGAAGGTACATCTCTGTCTTCAGCTCAGCTTTCTTGGCCGGAGCCTTCTTAGCCGGAGCTTTCTTGGCAGCTGTCTTCTTAGCCGGAGCTTTCTTCTCAGCTGTCTTCTCTTCCGGTGTATCTACCAGAACGCCTGCTTTTGTCTCGATCTTCTTTGTTGTATCCTTCTTTGTCTCGATTGCCTTTGCAGCCGCTGTCTCTTTTTTCTCTGTCTTATCTTCTGCCGGTGCTGCAGCCTTCACCTCTGCAGCCTTTACTGTCTCTTTTTTCTCAGCAGCCGCCTTTGTTGAAGTTGTTTTCTTTGCTACCATACTTGTTCCCTCCTAAATAATACAACCAAGTATTTTTCAGCTCTGGCCGCCTTCAATACGGTCAGCGCCGCTTAGAAATCTATTCCATAATCTCACAGTTCCAACGAGATTGTACCTCATTTTTCTGCAAACGTCAAATTTTTTTCTCTAATTCCTGATATCCCCTGAAAAAATCCGACAATCCCTTGAGCGTTTTTAAAAGAACAGGAATTTCATCTTCATCCAGCCTTTCGAGCGCCGCATTGGTCATCTGCCTGTGATACTCCTTGTGATGGTCGTATGCCCTCACACCCTTCGGTGTCAGGCCGATGAACACAACCCGTCTGTCCTCCTGGCTTCGCTTGCGGACCACGTACTTCTTATTCACCAGACTGTTGACGGCAGAAGTGAGCGATCCGGCAGTGATCCCAAGTTTTTTTGCAACTGCTGACATCGTACTTTTCCCGGTAAGGCCGATCGCCTCGATGATATGCATATCATTGTTTGTAATATCGCTGAATTCTCCGGTAATGATTGCCTCTTCCTCCAGCTTCAGTATGTCCTTGAACAGGCTGACCAGTGTATCGTTAATGGTCTCATATGCATCCATCGGGGATCCTCCTTTCCTTCAGGCAAACAGTGCCTGGATTACATCGCTGACTTTTTCGATCCTGTCGGCTTTCCACGCTTTTGCTCCGCAGAAAAGCAGCCCTTTTTCAACATTTCCTTTTACCGCGTCGATCAGACCGTCTGTGATGCAGTACGGGATATCAGCCGGACTGCATTTTGTAAGACATCTGTGGCAGGGGCTGTGGGGAATCTTCTCTCCTCCCATCACACGCTCCATAAACGTATTCATGATCGCTCTTCCCGGCATTCCCACCGGACTCTTTACGATCCGGATATCCTCTTTGGACGCATCGATATACGCCTGCTTATACCGGATATCTGCATCGCATTCTTCCGTTGTCACAAATCTCGTAGCAACCTGAACGCCGTCCGCTCCGAGCCCCATGACATGCTTCACATCACTGCTGTCATAGATGCCGCCTGCAACTACAACGGGAATATCCATCCCGTACTTCTCACCATATTTTTTCACTGTCGCTATGATCTTTCTGATCTCCTCATCATAGGACTCCTTCGTGTATGCACTGAGCTCTTCCTTCTTGAATCCGAGGTGTCCACCCGCTTCCGGTCCCTCGATCACTACAAGATCCGCAGTCCTCTTGTATTTTCTGTCCCAGTACTTCAAGATCACATTCGCCGACTTGTCCGTGGAGACAATGGGAGCGATCTTTGTGGCGCTTCCTGCTGTCAGCGCCGGGAGCTCTGTCGGAAGTCCGGCACCGGAGATCACGATATCGGCGCCTGCCTTGACCGCCGCCTTGATATGTGCGGCATGCTCTTTTAATGCTGTCATCACATTGTATCCGATGATCCCATTCGGGGAAATCGCGCGCGCCTTCTTCATCTCGCTCTCGATGGCACGCAGATTGGCCTCCTCCGGATTCCTGTCAAAATCGGGGTCGCGATAACCGATCTGGGCAGTGGATATGATTCCGATCCCGCCTTCGCGGGCAACAGAGCCGGCCAGTCTTCCAAGACTGACGCCGACTCCCATTCCCCCCTGAATCAGGGGGACTCTGGTAAGTTTTTCACCGATCTTAAGATTTTTCATATTTCTTCCCTACTTCTCTGATGCAGACTGCCGCTATATACGGCGGAATCTCTCATATCTCTTCTCCGTCAGTTCGTCCGGATCCATCTTCGTGTATCTCTCGAGGAAATCCATGATCTGTACTTCCAGTTCCACGCATACCGGTTCCATCGTCTTATCATTGAACTCCTCCGGCTCAGCGATCACCTGTTCCACGATACCCAGACGCTTCAGATCCGCCGCTGTCAGTTTCATGACTTCTGCCGCTTCACTGGCTCTCTTGCTGTCCTTCCAGAGAATGCTTGCAAATCCTTCCGGAGAGAGCACGGAGTAGATCGAGTTTTCCAGCATCCATACTTCATCGGCAACGGCCATGGCAAGTGCACCGCCGCTTCCGCCTTCACCGATCACGACAGAGAGGACCGGCACCTTAAGTCCGGAAAGTTCGAACAGATTTCTGGCAATGGCCTCGCCCTGTCCTCTCTCCTCTGCCTCAAGACCACAGAAGGCTCCCGGTGTATCCACAAAGCAGATGACCGGGCGTCCGAACTTCTCTGCCTGCTTCATCAGGCGCAGCGCTTTCCGGTAACCGTCCGGAGAAGGCATGGAGAAATTGCGGTCCAGATTCTCTTTCGTCGTCTTGCCTTTTGCCTGCGCGATCACGGTCACAGGCATGCCGTGGAAACGGGCCACACCGCCGACGATCGCATGGTCGTCCTTAAAATACCTGTCTCCGTGGAACTCGATAAAATCGGTGAACAGTGCGTCGATATAATCCGTTCCGACCGGACGGTCTTTTTTTCTGGAGATCTGTACACGGTCCCATGCACTGAGCGATTCATCTCCGCTCATTTTCTCATGAATTCCCGCAGCAGCCCTCAGGTCATGATCCTTGAATCCCTTCTCTCTGTGCATGGACAGGATCTCTGTCAGCACATCCTTCATCTCCTCGCGTTCCACGATCCGGTCTACGAATCCGTGGTCAAGAAGGAATTCTGACCTCTGAAATCCCTTCGGGAGCTTCTGGCCGATCGTCTGTTCGATCACGCGCGGTCCAGCAAATCCGATCAGAGCCTTGGGCTCCGCCAGGATAATATCTCCCAGCATTGCAAAGCTTGCCGTGACACCGCCTGTCGTAGGATCCGTCAGGACTGAAATGTAGAGCTGTCCCGCATCACTATGCCGTTTCAGCGCGGCAGCCGTCTTTGCCATCTGCATCAGGGAAACGATCCCTTCCTGCATCCTGGCGCCGCCGGAACAGGTAAAGATGATCACCGGAAGTTTTTCCTTTGTGGCGCGCTCCACCGCACGGGTGATCTTCTCTCCGACGATATGCCCCATGCTCGCCATCATGAACCTTCCGTCACACACGCCGATCACAGCCGGATTGCCGTTGATCGTGATCTTTCCGGTGACAACTGCCTCATTCAGCTTTGTGCGCTCTTTCAGTGATCTGACCTTCTCCTCATACCCCTTGAAATCCAGAGGATTGACAAACTCCATCTCCTTATCCCACTCTTCAAAGGAGCCTTCGTCCGCCAGCATCTCCACTCTCCTGTACGCATGGACACGGAAATACCCGTGGCATTTCGGACAGATATAATATCCGTTTTTTACATCCTCGGCGATGATGGCCGCGCCGCACTTATTACATTTCCGAAGAAGTCCTGCCGGCACTTCCGGACGGGCATTCTTGAGTGAAATATAGTGGGCGCGCACGCTCGTCTTTTTAAACATATTCTGTAACTTCATCTGAGATTACCTCCTGGCCTGTGCGGACTGATTTACATGTTCTCTATAAACTCAATATCAATATTGCCTGCCACGAAATCCGGATGGTTCAGTATCTCGTACTGATAGTCCACGTTTGTGTCGATCCCCTCGATGATGACCTCGCCCAGCGCGCTCTGCATCTTCCGGATCGCCTCGTTCCTGTTCTTCGCGTGTACGATCAGCTTGGCAAGCATGGAGTCATAATACGGCGGCACTGTATATCCGCTGTAGATCGCAGAGTCAATGCGGACTCCCTTTCCGCCCGGAAGATACATGTCCGTGATGGTTCCAGGTGAAGGACGGAAATTCTTCGCCGGATTCTCCGCATTGATTCGGCATTCAATGGCATGCCCGGTGATCTTCACATCCTCCTGCTTATAGCTCAGTTCTCTTCCGTCCGCAATGCGGATCTGCTCCTTTACAAGATCGATCCCGGTCACCCATTCGGTAACAGGATGCTCCACCTGGATTCTTGTATTCATTTCCATGAAATAGAAGTTCCCGTTCTTCTCGAGCAGAAACTCGATCGTTCCCGCATTCGTATAATGAGCCGCCTTGGCCGCCTTTACCGCAGCCTCTCCCATCTTCGCACGAAGCTCAGGAGTCAGAGCGATCGACGGCGATTCCTCGATCATCTTCTGGTGATTTCTCTGGATCGAGCAGTCACGCTCTCCCAGATGGATCACATTGCCGTGCTTGTCCGCCATGATCTGGAACTCGATATGGCGCGGGTGCTGAACAAAATGCTCAATGTACATGGTATTGTCACCGAATGCCATCTGAGCTTCCTTCTGCGCCGTCTGAAAACTGTTCTCGAACTCCTCCGGAGTCTCAGCCACGCGCATTCCCTTTCCGCCGCCACCGAGAGCCGCCTTGACGATGACCGGATATCCGATCTCTGCTGCGATCTTCGCCCCTTCCTCGGCGTCATAGATGGGGTCCTTGCTTCCCGGAATGACCGGAACGCCTGCGTTCATCATCGTGTTTCTTGCCTCGGACTTGTTTCCCAGCTTGCGGATGACCTCAGAATCAGGTCCGATAAATGTGATATTACACTGCTCGCACAGCTCTGCGAACTTACTGTTCTCGGAGAGGAACCCGAATCCCGGATGGATCGCGTCAGCACCGGAAACCAGTGTGGCGCTGATGATATTCTGCATATTCAGATAGCTCTCAGAAGACGGAGCCGGCCCGATACAGATCGCCTCGTCAGCAAGCTGTGTGTGCAGAGCCTCTCTGTCTGCCTCTGAATAAACTGCGACCGTCTCGATCCCCATCTCACGGCATGCCCGGATGATCCGGACTGCGATCTCTCCCCGATTTGCGATCAATACTTTTCCAATCATCTCTGTGCTACTCTCCTACCATAAATGTCAGCTCTGCACTGACAACTACCTTTCCATCAACATATGCCGTCGCCTGTCCTACTCCGACCGGTCCCTTGCTCTTGATGATCTTTGTCTCCAGCTTCAGTGTATCTCCCGGAAATACCATTCCCTTGAAACGGCATTTCTGAACGCCTCCGAAGAACGCGATCTTTCCTTTGTTCTCCGGCATGCTTAAAATCGCCACCGCGCCTGTCTGTGCCAGCGCCTCAAGGATGAGCACGCCCGGCATGACTGCCTTCTGCGGAAAATGTCCGCGGAAGAAGTCCTCTCTGTATGTCACTGCCTTATATCCGACCGCATACTGTCCCGGCTCGTAATCCTCGATCTTATCGAGGAGGAGAAAGGGATGTCTGTGGGGGATGATCTCCTGGATCTGTTCCACATTCAAACTGTTCATATCTAACGCACCTTTCTTTATCTGTTCATTTGCAACCCGCATGTGCTCCGCACTTTCGTCCGCACATTCCAGCTCGATTCCGCTGCTGCGCAGCTCCTTCTCGCTGTATGGCTGCCGCTATATGGCACAGACCAGGCCGTCCTCTGCAGGCCAGCCTGCACGGGCGCCCTGGTCTGTGCCGCATGTGCGGACTAGCTTATTACAAAGAGCGGCTGTCCGTACTCTACCGCCTGACCGTTCTCCACAAGGATTTCTTTCACGGTTCCCGTGAAATCACTCTCAATCTCATTCATCAGCTTCATCGCCTCGACGATTGCCAGGACCTGTCCTTCCTTTACGCTGTCTCCCACTTTGACAAACGGCTCTGCGTCCTCCGCCGGAGCTGCATAGAAGGTTCCCACAAGAGGTGACTTCACGATATTTCCTGCCGGAAGCTCTTCCTCTGCTCCCGCTGCGCCGCCTGCTGCCGGAGCTTCCGCTGCCGGTGCCGCCGGTACCGGGGCAGGAGCCGGGATCACTGCCGGAGCTGCCTGTACAACCGCAGGAGCCACCGCCGGCGCCTGCACCTGTACGATCTTGTCCCCTGTCTTCTTAAGGGAGAGCTTAACGCCGTCCTCCTCATATTTGAACTCTGTAAGCTCAGAATCTGAAACAGCCTGGATCAGCTGCAATACCTGTTCTACTTTCATCTCCACACCTCTACCCTTCAAACTTCTTCAACAACAGTGTCGCATTATGCCCGCCGAATCCAAGGGAATTGGTCAGCACATAATTCACATCCTTCTCGATCGGAGCTCCCACTGTATAGTTCAGGTCGCACTCCGGATCCACATTCTCCGTTCCCATTGTCTGATGGATGAATCCGTCCTGAATGGTCTTCACACATGTAACGAACTCAACGCCGCCCGCTGCGCCGAGCAGATGGCCGATCATAGACTTTGTAGAGTTGATGGCAACATTCTTTGCCGCATCGCCAAGGGCAACCTTGATTGCTTTGGTCTCAAACAGATCGTTGTGGTGCGTGCTCGTTCCGTGCGCATTGATATAATCGATCTGCTCCGGCTCCACGCCTGCTTCCTTCATAGCCAGTTTCATGGCCATTCCTGCGCCTTCTCCGTCCTCTGCCGGGGAAGTGATATGATATGCGTCTCCTGTTGCGCCGTATCCAACAAGCTCTGCGTAGATCTTCGCGCCTCTCGCTTTTGCATGCTCCAGTTCTTCCAGAACGACGATTCCTGCTCCCTCTCCGAGAACGAAACCATCTCTGTCTTTATCAAACGGACGGGAAGCATGCTGCGGATCATTTGTCGTGGACAGGGCTGTCAGAGCTGTGAAACCAGCGATGCCTGTCGGGCAGATCGCCGCCTCTGTTCCGCCTGCCACCATTACATCAGCGTCGCCGTACTGGATCGCACGGAGCGCATCGCCGATGCAGTGCGTGCCGGAAGCACATGCTGTGACAACGTTGGTACATTTTCCTTTCAATCCAAGCTGGATGGAAATATTTCCTGCAGCCATATTGGAGATCATCAGCGGAACCATCAGCGGGTTTACCTTGTTCGGCCCCTTTGTGAGGATCTTTTCGTAGTTCGTCTCAACACACTGAAGGCTTCCGATACCGGAGCCGACGATAACTCCGACCCTGAACGGATCTTCCTTTGTCATATCCATTCCCGCATCCTCAAATGCTTCTTTCGCTGCTGCAACCGCATACTGAGAAAACGGTTCCATCCTCTTCGCAGCCTTGAAGTCCATACGCTCTTTCGCGACAAATCCCTTGACCTCAGCTGCAATCTGAACCTTGAAGTCAGACGCATCAAATTTTGTGATCGGTCCGATCCCGACTTTACCTTCCTTGATTCCTGCCCAGAACTCATCCACCGTATTTCCGATCGGCGTCACAGCTCCAAGCCCGGTCACTACAACTCTTCTTTTCATAATTCCAATCATTCCCTTTCCGGAACAGAACTCTGTCCGCTCCATCCATTCCTGTCCTGTCTCTTTCCTGCCAGCGGCAGCATCCTTCTGTCAGGATTAAGTTTCCCTTTACGACTGTCCAGCCGGACAGAACTCCGACCTGCCCAGCTCGATTTTACTCTGCTTCATCTCGCTGTGGGCGTTCGCCCAATATCATGAGAAAGAAATGCCCACCTGCAGGTCAGCCTGCATGAGCTTTTCTTTCTCACGATGAAGGTCTCACTTAAATCACATGGACATTCCGCCGTCTACATTAAGCACCTGTCCGGTAATATATCCTGCCTCATCTGATGCAAGGAATGCCACCGCATTGGCGATATCCTCCGGCTCACCGAATTTTCCGAGCGGGATCTGGGCTGTCGCGCCTTCTTTCACCTTGTCAGAGAGGACTTCCGTCATCTCTGTGTTAACAAATCCCGGAGCCACCGCGTTCACTGTCACTCCGCGGCTCGCGAGCTCTCTCGCAACGGACTTCGTCAGTCCGATGACGCCTGCTTTTGATGCAGAATAATTAGCCTGTCCTGCATTTCCAAGAACGCCTGAAACAGAAGCCATATTGATGATGCGTCCGCCTCTCTGCTTGATCATCTGTCTTGCAACGAAACGGATGCAGTTGAACGTTCCTTTCAGGTTCGTGTTCAGGACCGCATCGTAATCTTCCTCGGACATCTTCATCAGAAGTCCGTCTCTTGTGATTCCTGCATTATTCACAAGAATATCAACGCTTCCGAACGTGGAGATGATCTCCTTGAACATCTCCTCACACGCGCTGAAATCAGATACGTTGCACTGTCTGATCTCCGCTTTTCCGCCGGCTGCCTCGATCTCTTTCTTCACTTCCTCGGCACGCTCCTTAGATCCGTTGTAATTCACGATCACGGTCGCGCCCTCTCCCGCCAGCTTCAGCGCCACCGCACGGCCTATCCCGCGGGAAGCTCCTGTCACTACGGCAACTTTTCCATTTAACATAATTCACTTACCACCTTATCTACGTCTTCCCATGTGCCAACGTTATATACTTTCACGTCACGGTTGATCTTGCGCATAAAGCCTGCCAGAGTTTTTCCCGGTCCGATCTCCACAAAGGTGTCTACACCGTCTGCGATCATGTTCTCCACGCTCTGCTGCCAGCGCACGGAAGACGCTACCTGCTTTGCGAGAAGTGCTTTTGTCTCGCTGATGTCCGTCACATACTCCGCTGTCACATTTGTAACATAGGGGATCTGAAGGGGTGAGAGCTCTACATTCTCAAGGACCTGTCCCAGCTCTTTTCCAGCCTCTGTGAGCATCGGTGAGTGGAACGGTCCGCTCACGTTCAGCGGAATGACTCTCTTCGCGCCAGCTTCCTTCAATGCCTCAGAAGCTTTCTCCACACTCTCTTTCCAGCCTGTGATAACGATCTGTCCCGGGCAGTTATAGTTTGCAATGGTCACTCCGTCGATCTCGTCAACGACCTTCTCGATCGCCTCTCCTGTCATACCGAGGACCGCCGCCATGGAGCCTTTTCCTCCCGGCACTGCATTCTGCATGAGGATACCGCGCTTTCTCACTGTCGTGATGGCATCCTCCGTTGTCATCCCGCCTGCTGATGCGATCGCACAGTACTCTCCGAGGCTTAAGCCCGCTGTCACGTCAGCCTTCAGCCCCCGCTCCCGTAAAACATGTTCCATCGCCAGACATACTGTCACAAGCGCTGCCTGTGTATACTCTGTCTGGTCCAGCTTGTCATTTTCCTCAAAGCATAAAGCTTTCATATCTATATCCAGCAGCTCGGTCGCCTTGTCGATGACCCTGCGTGCTGTTTCACTCTGTTCATAAAAATCCTTGCCCATTCCGGCTTTCTGTGCCCCCTGTCCGGGGAACATAAATGCGATCTTACTCATAGAATCCTTTTCCTCCGATCAGGTCGTCTGTCTCCTTCACCAGTTTCTGGATCAGGTCATGACATGACATTTTCTCTTTGACCATACCTGCGATCTGTCCTGCCATCACGCTTCCTGTCTTCACATCTCCGTCTACGACCGCTCTTCTCAGTCCGCCGAGTGTCAGAAGCTCAAGTTCCTCAAACGGAGCTCCCTCCTGCTCTTTCTTCAGGTATTCCTTTGTCATCTGATTTCTCAGAGCTCTTACCGGATGTCCAGTAGAACGTCCTGTTACCCTGGAATCAATATCTCTTGCCTTGATGATCATATCCTTGTAATTTTCATGAACCTGAGATTCATTCGTAACCACAAAGTGAGTTCCCATCTGTACGCCCTGCGCGCCCAGCATGAACGCCGCCGCGATTCCTCTTCCGTCAGCGATTCCGCCGGCAGCGATGACCGGAACATTCACTGCATCCACGACCTGCGGTACAAGTACCATAGTCGTGTTCTCTCCGATGTGTCCGCCTGCCTCAGTTCCCTCTGCGACCAGTGCGTCTGCACCGCATCTTTCCATACGCTTAGCCAGCGCAACGGATGCAATGACCGGAATGACCTTGACTCCGGCTTCCTTCCACATCTTCATATATTTTTCCGGAGAACCGGCTCCTGTCGTAACGACTTTCACGCCTTCCTCCACGATAACTTTTGCCACATCGTCCGCATACGGACTCATGAGCATGATATTTACACCAAACGGTTTGTCAGTGAGTTTCTTCGCCTCTCTGATCTGATCACGCACCCAGTCAGCCGGCGCGCTCGCTGCACCAATCAGCCCGAGGCCGCCGGCTTCGGATACGGCGGCTGCGAGATGATACTCAGCAACCCAGGCCATTCCTCCCTGAATGATCGGATATTCGATTCCTAATAATTCGGTTACTTTTGTTTTCATACTCTACAACCTTTCTTTCTTAAAAAATGAATCAGTCTTATTTGTGTGCTTCCAGATATTTTACAACGTCGCCGATCGTGTTGATCTGCTCCAGATCCTCAGACGGGATCTCAACGTCGAACTCTTCCTCGAATGCCATTACCATTTCAAATAAATCCAGGGAATCTGCGCCCAGATCATCTTTGAAGGATGTCTCCTCTGTAAGTGTCTCAACATCAGCGTTTAATGAGTCTGCTACGATTTCTTTGATTTTCTCTAACATGGTTCTCTTTTCCTTTCTTTTTGAAAATGCTTTTCCCATCCGGGAATGTTTTCCGCACTGCGGAGTATTTATTTTGTAATCCGGCTGTGCCGGGAATTACCTCTTTCTATCTGTCAGATCTGCGATGTGTCCGTTACCACTCAAACAGGCACGCTGCCCAGGTAAGTCCTGCTCCGAAACCAGAGAGGATGATCTTCTGTCCCCTGCGGAACATTCCTCTGCGGTTCATCTCGTCGAGAAGGATCGGCACTGTGGCTGCCGAGGTATTCGCATATTCTTCCAGGTTCATCGGGAATTTTGAAATATCTGTCTTCAGTCTCTTTGCAACGGCCTCTATGATCCTCCGGTTCGCCTGGTGCAGGATAAAGTAATCAATCTCTTCCAGCTTCACATCGGTCTGGCCGAGTACTTCCTCTATGATCTCAGGCACTTTGCGCACGGCGAATTTAAACACTGCCTGTCCATCCATATGTATATAGGATTCTTTCTCCTCTTCCTTCTCCCATCCCCTGCGGTGCCGGCTCAGCTGTGTCAGCGCCTCGCCTTTCACGCCGTCTGAATGTGCGGCCATATATACCGGATTTCCTTCCTCTGCCCGCAGGATGACTGCGCCCGCACCGTCTCCGAACAAGATACAGGTGCTTCTGTCTGTCCAGTCTACCATATTGCTCATGCTCTCCGCGCCCACGACCAGGATCGTCCGGTATAACCCGGCACTGATATATGCCTGAGCCGTATTGAATGCAAGAACAAATCCGGTACATGCTGCGTTCAGGTCATATCCTGCCGCATGCACTGCTCCGACCGCCTTCTGCACTTCGCATGCCGCACATGGGTAGATCACCTCGGAGGATGACGTTGCGACCAGGATCAGGTCGATCTCAGCCGGATCGATCCCGCTCTGCTCCACTGCTCTCGCGGCGGCCTGCCCTGCCATATAAGAAGTGGTCTCCTCTTCAATGACATGCCGCCTTCCGATTCCGGTCCTTTCACGTATCCATTCATCATTGGTATCAACGATCTTAGCCAGGTCGTCATTGTCCATTACATGCTCAGGCACGTAAGAACCTGTTCCATATATTTTTCCAACCATCGCTCTTCTCCAAATCCGCCAAATTTACTTTGGCTCTTAAATACTTTGACTCTCAAAGTATATCACACCTGTTTCATTTGTCAATACAGTTTCTTAATAATTCTGTAACATTTTTCGACAATAACAGGTGCCTCATTTTTTTCTCCGGATCCGCCTCAAAAAAAGGAGAAAACCCCTGTCCATTCAATGGTTCTCTCCCTTTTCATTCGTCTCCGTCTATTTCATCATGATCTCTGAAATTGCATCCAGAATCTTGTCATGACATCCGCCGCACCCGGTTGAACAATGCGTGATCTTCTGTACGTCTTCAAATGCAGAGAGCACGTCGCTGAATGAATCCATCTGGTGAAGTGCATTCTCAACATCTGCGTAGGATACCTGCTTGCAGTTACAAATCATTCCGTCTTTCATTCTATCTTCTCCTTTCATGTCCGGGCATTGCATCTGAAACTTTCCCGGTCGTAACGGTACTTCAGGATACAGCCTGCTCAAATACCCAGTCAGGTATTGATAAGATTTTATCCATAACCATATCATATACCATAAGGGACAAAAAAGCAATTTCAATATAATCCGAAGAACAGAATGGCACAAAAAAAATAAAACTCCTGATAAAACAGGAGTTTTTAATGCCGCAGACCGGAATCGAACCGGTACGGGTATCACTA
>ULPS01011440.1_pt1 | contig 18234 bp, 18 predicted proteins | sample 1953711 | NCBI WGS metagenome assembly ULPS01 (sample SAMEA4835635, study PRJEB28245) | human gut metagenome | biome: gut microbiome; material: fecal sample | place: Denmark | collected 2008 | reverse complement strand
CTGCCGCTTTCAGCTGCCGCAGATGGTGGGACACTGCGGGACTGCTCATATCCACCAGAGCGGAAATATTGATCACGCACTCCTCGCAGTGGCACAGCAGCCAGAAGATCCGGATACGGCTTCCGTCTCCAAGCTGCTTGAATATATCCGCGACCGTCTGAAAATTTTCCGTGCTGGGCATCTCTTCCGGCCGCTGTTCCATTTTCTGCCCGTGGTCATGGGGCAATCTGCTGTTCGTCATAAGCTTTCCTCCTTTTTTGCCGCCGCCAGGCGGCCTTTTCATCAGGGAAGAATGGAGACAGCCATTCTTTGGCACGAACGGCGTTCGTGCCGGCCTCCATGTGAAGCGCCTTGAGCTGCTTTTATAATATAATTATTGTACCATACGCCCGGAAATCGCGTAAAGCGGAGATTGTCAGCGACCGGGGAGTGACTGCACCGCGGCGGGAAACAGGCATAAAAGAGAATTCTTATCAACTACATGGCCCGTTTGGAAGTTCTTTTTGCCCATTCGGAAAAAGAGTGGGAAAGGGTATTGACGAAAGAGAAAAAAATGCATATGATGAAATTATCAATTAAATACTTGTTTAATTGTTAAAATGAAAAAGCAAGGAGAACGGGAAAATGAAAAAGACTTATAAAATCGACGTGGACTGCGCCAACTGTGCAAATAAAATGGAGGAAGCCGCAAAGAAAACGGAGGGCGTGAAGGACGCGACCGTAAATTTCATGATGCTGAAGATGATCGTGGAATTTGAAGAGGGGCAGGATCCGAAGACCGTTATGCCGGAGGTTCGCAAAAACTGCAAGAAAGTGGAGGATGATTGCGAGATTTTCCTCTGATTGGAAAATAGCCTGCGGATGAATGCCTGCCGGATGCGGCGGGCATTTCACGTTCGTAATGGATGAAAGATAAAAAGAGGTAGAAGACTATGAACAAGAAGCAAAGGACCATGCTGGTCCGCATTATCATTGCGGCTGTCCTTATGATCGCCCTGAATTTTATTCCGGTTACCGGATGGCTTCGGTTCCTTCTGTATCTGGTCCCTTATCTGGTGATCGGTTATGATATTCTGCTGAAGGCCGGAAAAGGAATCAAAAACCGCCAGGTATTTGACGAGAACTTCCTGATGGCAGTCGCCACCGTCGGCGCCATCGCTCTGGCTCTTCTGGAGCGCAGCGGGGATTATACGGAAGCCATCGCGGTTATGCTGTTTTACCAGGTGGGAGAATGGTTCCAGAGCTATGCGGTGGGAAAGAGCCGCAGAAACATCAGCGAGCTGATGGACATCCGTCCGGATTATGCCAATGTGGAAAAGGATGGGAAACTGGAAAGGGTGGATCCGGATGAGGTGGAGATCGGAACCGTCATCGTGGTACAGCCCGGTGAAAAGGTTCCCATCGACGGCACGATCATCCAGGGAAGCTCCACGCTTAACACCAGCGCCCTTACGGGAGAGAGCCTGCCCCGCGACGCGAAGGAGGGGGATGAGATCATCAGCGGCTGCATCAATATGACCGGCGTGCTGAAGATTCAGACCACAAAGGAATTCGGGGAATCCACCGTTTCCAAAATTCTGGATTTGGTGGAGAACGCCAGCTCCAGGAAATCCAGATCGGAGGATTTCATTTCCAGATTTGCCCGCATCTACACCCCGGCCGTCTGCTATGCGGCCCTGGCGCTGGCAATCCTGCCGCCTCTGGTGCGTATGGCAGTTCTTGGACTTCCAGCGGACTGGGGTACCTGGATTTACCGGGCGCTCACCTTCCTGGTAATCAGCTGTCCCTGCGCACTGGTGATCAGCATTCCGCTGAGCTTCTTCGCAGGCATCGGCGGCGCCAGCAACGCGGGCGTGCTGGTGAAGGGCTCCAACTATCTGGAAACCCTGTCACAGACAAAAATCATGGTTTTTGATAAGACCGGAACTCTGACTCAGGGCGTGTTTGAAGTGAACGGAATCCATCATAATGAGCTGGAGGACGCGAAGCTGGTGGAATATGCAGCTCTGGCGGAGAGCGCTTCCTCCCACCCCATCAGTAAGAGCCTGCAGAAGGCCTATGGGAAGGAAATTGACCGGAGCCGTGTAGAGGACATCCGCGAAATCAGCGGAAATGGTGTGATCGCAAGAGTGGACGGCGTGGAAGTGGCGGCAGGAAATGACAGGCTGATGGAATATCTGGGCGTTCCTTACATTAACTGCCATTCGGTGGGCACCATCATCCACATGGCTGTTGACGGAAAATATGCCGGCCACATCGTGATTTCGGATGTGGTGAAGCCCCATTCCAGAGAGGCCATACAGACTTTGAAGGCTTCCGGCGTCCGCAGAACCGTCATGCTCACCGGAGATGCGCGTAAGGTTGCCGAGCAGGTGGCAGGAGAGCTTGGTATCGATGAGGTATACAGCGAACTGCTTCCCGCCGACAAGGTGGAGAAGGTGGAGGAGCTGCTGAAAACCAGATCCGAAAAGGAAAAGCTGGCCTTCGTTGGAGACGGCATCAACGACGCGCCGGTTCTCAGACGGGCGGACATCGGTATTGCCATGGGAGCCATGGGCTCTGACGCCGCTATCGAAGCGGCGGATGTGGTTCTGATGGACGATGATCCCATGAAGATCGCAAAGGCCATCCGCATCTCCCGGAAATGCCTGCGGATCGTGTACCAGAATATCGTGTTCGCCATCGGCATCAAGCTGATCTGCCTTGCATTGGGAGCGGTCGGCATCGCCAACATGTGGCTTGCCATCTTTGCAGATGTGGGCGTGATGATTCTGGCCGTGCTGAATGCGATACGGGCTTTGTTTGTGAAGAAGCTGTAATAGAAAAGTCTTTTTTGAGTATTCTGATGGCTGAAGTTATCGCGGCACTGATTGCGGTTTTGCTGATGATCCGGAACGCGCATAAGGGAGCTGTACACATTTTTTTTCGATGTGTACAGCTCCCTGCATTTATGAAAGAGCCTGGCTGACGAAGATCACTTCCCAATCAGCTCCCACCCCATCGGCGTCCCCTTCTTTATGGCGCAGGCCGCCTTTTTTCCCAGAATCTCTTCATAGTACATGGTATGCAGTCCGTTTCCGGGACGGACGGAGCGGACGTTTTCCGGCGTCAGCTCTTCCCCGGCGGCGATGTCCTTCGCTGCGAACAGGGAGCGGCAGTCGCCATGCTCCACCACCTGCACGGGAGTGAGGTGGTAATCGGAATCGCCCAGCGCCTTTTCCACTGCGCGGATGTTTTTGACCATGTCGGCAAATTCCTCCGGTTCCATGGAGAAGGAGCCGTCCGGGCCGCCGTCCGCACGGCGCAGGGTCAGGTGCTTCTCGATCATCCGGGCGCCGAGAGCAGTGGCGGCGGTGGCCACCGCATTTCCCATGGAATGATCGGACAGGCCGGTGAGACAGCCGAAGGTACGGCCCAGGGTGGGCATCATATTCAGGTGAATGTCCTCGTAGGGGGTGGGGTAGGCGGAGACGCATTTCATCAGAAGAACGTCCTCATTTCCTTCCTCCCGGCAGACCGCAAGGGCCCGCTCGATGTCCGTAAGATATGCCACGCCAGTCGCCAGGATCACGGGCTTATGAAGGCGGGCAATCCGGCGGATGAGGGGAAGATCGGTGATCTCATAGGAGGCTACCTTGTAGGCGGGCATGTTCATGGAAGCCATGAAGTCCACTGCCGTGGCGTCAAAGGGGGAGGAAAAGCATTCCAGTCCCAGACGGTTCGCCTCCTCCATCAGCTTAGGCTGCCAGTCCCAGGGGGTGTAGGCTTCCTCATACAGCTTGTGAAGCGTGGTGCCGTCCCAGACGGTTCCCTCGTTGATCTGAAAATCCGGAGAATCACAGTCCAGGGTGATGGTGTCGGCGGTATAGGTCTGCAGCTTGATGGCGTCCGCTCCGGCCTCCTTCGCGGCATGGATGATTTCGATGGCGCGGTTGTAATCCTGCAGGTGGTTGGCAGACATTTCCGCCACGATGAAAACGGGGCAGTTTTCTCCTACCCTGCGGGAACCGATGGTAAACTGCTTATTCATGAAGCGTGTCTCCTTCCGTGTAATTTTTCTGCATGAATTCCTCTACATCCCACTGATCCCTGGCCTTGAAGAGGCTGCCGTCCCGCTTCGTCACCCAGACGGGAGGAAAATAATGAATGAAAAGAGGATTCAGGCACATGGTGTAGCCGCCGGCGGTATCGTAGATGATCCGGTCCCCTTTTTTCAGGGCGGGATCGTCCTTGAGCTCAAACAGGCGGTCGTATTCCATGCAGGTAAAGCCGGTCACCCACTGGCTGGGAACCGTCGGGCGGCCCTCCGGCGCGTCCGCGTATTCGATGTGATGCGGATACACATGTCTGGTAACCAGAGGGTTCAGGTTGGTGCGGCTTCCGTCCGTCACCAGAAATACGTGGTTCCGGATGTGCTTCACATCCAGAACGGTGGTGGCGAAGGTGGTGGCGCGGGAGATCAGGCTGACGCCGGGCTCCGCGATCAGAACGGTTTCCTTCGGATCGAAGGCGGCACGAAGCTCCCGGCAGATGGCGGGGAAATAGTCCCGGTAGTCGGGCTTGTCATCCCGGCCGCCGAAATAGCCGCCGCCCATGTCCACATAGGATAGCTTCAGGCCATATTCCTGCGCGATTTTTACCGCCGTACGGGCCAGAGCACCGTAGACGTTCACCGTGCGGGACTGGGTGGAGGAGTGCAGGTGCAGTCCGGAAATCTTCACGTTGGGAAGGGCGCTGAGGGAACGGATGACTTCGGCAAGCGCGCCGTTTTCATAGCAGTAGCCGAAGCGTCCGCCCTCCTCCTCTACCAGAACCTCCTCCGGGCAGAGGGAGGCGATGTCGCAGTTGACCCGCAGGCCCACGGAAAAGGTCCGGTCGGGAAAGCGTGCGGAAAGCTCCGAAAGCCATGCCGGCTCCTCGCTGGAATCCAGGTTCACCAGGCCGCCGGCCAGAAGGATGTCGGTGAAAATCTCTTTTTCCTTGATCGGCCCGTTATAGATGATCTGATTGTCTGGAAAGCCCAGCCTTTTTGCCAGACGGTATTCCGTTCCGGAGACGATTTCCGCATAAAAGCCCTGCTCCTTCATGTAGCAGAGGAGCCAGGGAAGGGAATTGGTTTTGACGGAATAGCCCACGATCCAGTTTCCCCAGTTATCGGTCAGGGCCTGCTTTAAAATGGAAACGTCCTTGTCCAGATCCGTTTCCTGAATATGAAAATAGGGGGTATTCAATGTTTGCAAGGTGTTGTCCTTTCTTGATGGCTTTAATCCCGCGGGCAGCGGGACAGGCGGATATGCCTGCATGTCTGTCTGACGGCTGCCGTTATGCCCCGGGGGACTGCTGAGACCATGATGTTCAGCAGATGGCTGCCGCGGCGGTTACGCCCCGGCAGAATCCGCTGTATGGAGTCTGCGGTATTTCAGCTCTGCGATCTCCCAGTCCTCTTCGGTATCGATGTCCTGTACCTCAAGATCCGTGAGATAGATAGGAACCAGATCCGCCACATCCGTGGTGCCGTCCCGCAGGAAGGCGTCCGTGCGGCAGGCGTAGAACTGGCCGCAGTCATGATACATTTTCTCCAGATCCTGGGAGCGGGTGTTCTGGTACTGGGGGTATTTGCGCCGGACGCGGCCGTTTTCCACGATCAGCCCGCGCTGGGGCGGATAGGAAAAGGCAACCACGGGCATCACGGACTCCGCCGTATCCAGAAGGGCCATGGCCTCCCGAAGCCTCTCTGCGGTGAGGAAGGGAGCGGTGGGATAGATGCAGCAGAAGCGTTCAAAATGGGTTCCCTGCTTTTCATACTCCCGGATGACTTCCAGAATGACGTCATCTGTGGAGGCATAATCCCCGGAGGTGCCCTCCGAGCGGAGGAAGGGAACGACGGCGCCACACTGCCTGGCGACGAGGGCGATTTTTTCGTCGTCCGTGGAAACCATCACCTCATCGAAGACACCAGATTCCAGGGCGGCCCGAATGGAATAGGAGAGGATGGGGCGGCCGCAGAAATCCCGGATGTTTTTGTGGGGGATGCGCTTGCTTCCGCCCCGAGCCGTGATGATTGCAACGGCTTTTTTAGATTGTTTTTCTGTCTTTGGCATATGGAAAAACCTGAACCTTTCCGGAAAGCGCCGCGATTGGAATCACGGGCTTTCCTGTTCTGTTGATTTTATTCATATCAATTCGGAATCGGAAAGCGCTTTACAACGCAAGGAGTTCCCGGGCGATCCGTTCCGCTCCTTTCCCGTCGATGGCAGCGTGCATGGAACGGGACAGGGCGCTTCTCTTTTGGGGATCTTCCGCCAGAGAAAAAAGGAGGGACAGGAACCTTCCGGTGAGATCCGGTGTGCTGCGCACGTCTCCCGCACAGGGGACGCCGGCGAAACGTTCCATATCCCTGGCGCAGGGAAGCTGATTGTCCGCCATCGTGAAGCTGACGGACGGTACGCCTGCGGCGCACAGCTCGTACAGAGTGGTTCCCGCGGCGGAAACCGCCAGATCACAGGCACGCATGAGACCGGCCATGTCCTTCACATTTTCATGTAAAATGAGCCGGGTTTGAGACACGGCAAGCGCCTGCAGCGCTTCCAGGTGCGTGTGCATCGGCCCGGTGAGCACATGAATGCGCCAGGATTTGCTTTCGGGAGCCGTAAGCAGAGCAGAAGCCAGCTTTCCCGCCACGTTCCAGGCATCCGTCCCGCCTGTGGAAATCAATACATCGGCCACCCGTTCCCGAAAAACAGGCGCAAGGCCGGAAAACTGAGCGCGCAGCGGGGTGAAGCTGCAGCCGAGCAGAGCTTTCCCCGCTTTGGAATAGAACGTTTCCGGAGGCTCGAAATCATAGTTGATAACCAGATCCGCCGGATAATCAAAGGCGTACAGATCATCGATGTAAGCAGTCTTTGCCATGGAGCGGAGCGCTTCCAGAAAGTCCTGTGTCACAAAGTAAGAATCGATCAGAAGGGCGGAAAAACGTTCCGGCAAAAAGCGTTTCTGCGGAAAGTTCTCCCGTTTCGTTCCGTCAGCCGCCGGAGGAAGTGCCGGGCCGTCCGGGGCATGTGAGAGCAGCCGGGTCAGGCCTTCCAGAGCGGTTTCCGGCTTCCGGTAATCCGCATGGAGAACATGAACCGGAAAGCCGTTTTTCTCCGGAAAGAAGGAAGTGAGGAGATTGGCGGAGGTTTCATCAGAAACGGCGAATTCCGCCCGCCCGCCAAGCTCCCGTAACGCGCACGCAACAGAAAGACAGCGCATGAGATGCCCTGTCGCAATGTCTGTGTTGCCGTCTGCGTAGATCAAAATGGTTCTGCCTGGCTTCATGTCTCCTCCCCTGGTGGCGATATATGGGAACCGGGTGTTTCCGGAAGCTTCCACGTCTATATCTGTGATGCGCTCATTGTACCACGCGCGTACAATCATTATACTATGCGCACAGGGGAGAAGGCAACGCCGCAAAGGTCATTTCAATGTAATTTCTTCGATTTCACAGCTGTGGACTTTGGTTTTTTTCTATCATAGCTGATTCCCACAAGAAGCCTCCCGGATCATCCAGCGTGCCCGCATCAGAGTCAGCCGGTTGCGGGCTGTGGGCGAAAAACGCAGCAGGTCAGACAGCGCTTCTTCGGGGACCTGAATATCGGACAGGGTTTTCTTCGCTCCAATTTCTTCATAGAGAGCATACAGACTGTCCGCATCGGGTATTTCCGCGATAATGCTGCGGATCTCGGGCCAGGCGTGAATCAGCATGTCCGGGGTTACGCCCGCCATGCAGTCCTTCCGATTCTCTTCCAGAATGGAAGGGGCCAGCTTTTCTCCATAGAAGCTGCGGATTACGGATTCTTCCGGAAAAGCGTATTCGCGGACCAGGGAAGAAATATCCGAAATCTGTCCCAGCTGATGATAAACACGGGAAGCCAGAATGGTTCCCACACCTACCTTTTCTCCGTGCAGGGCATCAGAGTGAAAATCAAAGGCGGCAGGCCCCATTTCGATCAGATGGGAAATGTGATGCTCGCAGCCGGAGGCAGGCCTGGAGTTGCCCATGAGCTGCATCGCCAGACCGGACAGGATGAGCGCATAGGTGAGCTGCTCAAAGGCCTCCGCGTCTCCTGTCTTCAGGCCGCGACAGCAGGAATACACCGCTTCCACCGCCTGACGGGTCATTTTCTCGATGACGGGACAGAAATATTCCCCTGTGAGCGCATGGGCGATTTTCCAGTCCGCCAGCGCCGTATACTTGCCGAAAATATCACCGGCTCCGCTGAGCGCCAGATAGAGAGGCGCTTCTTTAATAATATCGGTATCGGCCAGGACGAACATGGGAGCCACGCCGGGCATGGTTTTCTTATAGCCCTTCCAGGTCATCGCCGATACGGTGGAGCAGAAACCGTCCACGCTGGCTGCGGTGGGGCAGGAAACAAAGGGAATACCGAGTTCGTTTGCGCAGTATCTCGTGGTGTCATGGATGGTGCCGCTTCCCACGGCGACCAGATAGTCAATTCCGCTCTTCAGCCTTTCCCTGAGCATGCCGACAGCGATTTCATTGGCATGCAGATTTTCCGGGGGCAGGACGATCTCCTGAGCTGCCTTCGGGCGGACGAGATTTTTGGCCTGATATGTATTTTCGTCATATACCACGGCACGCTGGCCGGTAAGGCCGTATTTTGCTGCATAAAAATCCAGCTTCTCCATGCAGCCGGCTTCGATGACGGCCTCTCTGGTTACCATTAGATGTTCCCTGCCGCAGGAGCAGGGGCCATTGAGTCTGGCGCTGTCGATAATCATGATTTTTTCCTCCATTTCGAAACGCTGTAAAACGCAGGTTGACTGTGCTGAAAAACGCGCGCTGAATCGCGGGGGCGGCACTGTATCTGATGAAGTGACTGTTTTACTGTAAGTATAGAACAAAAAAGTTTCGTTGTCCATAGAATCAAAACAATTTCGTAAATAGAAACGAAAGAAATGAAAATATGTTTTTGAATGCCCATTTTCACGGGAAAAGTGAGAATCTTCGCCGGAATTTGGGACCAAACTTCTGATTGTGGAAAAGCCGTATGGGGAACGGGGAAATTGTGGACAGCGGCCGGGCGGGATGCTATGATAAAAGCGAAAGCAGGGATGGAAAAGGAGGCGTGCACAATGGGAAGTTATCTGAATCCGGGAAATGAGAGATTTCAGAGAGTGGTAAATTCGGAAATTTATGTGGATAAAACGGGATTGCTCCGTTATACCAATAAAAAGCTCAATTCGACACAGCAGAATATCTGCGTCAGCCGTCCCAGGCGTTTCGGAAAATCCATTACCGCAGCCATGTTGACGGCTTATTACAGCTGCGGATGCGATTCTGCGCAGCTCTTTTCCGGGCTGGATATTGCGGATGCAGAAGATTTTAAGGAACATCTGAACCGGTATCATGTGATTTTTCTGAATATGCAGGAGTTCCTGAGCCAGAGCGGGAACATGGAGCAGATGATCAGCCTGATCCGGCGAACGGTTCTCTGGGAGCTTCTGGAGGAATATCCGGATTTCCGCTATTTTGATTCGGAAAATCTGATGCGGACCATGCAGGATGTGTATCGTTTTACGGGCAGGCCCTTTGTGGTGATTATTGATGAATGGGACTGTATTTTCCGCGAGTACAGAGAAGATCACAAAGCCCAGGAAGTCTATCTGGATTTTCTGCGGGATATGCTGAAGGATAAGGCGTATATCTACCTCGCCTATATGACGGGCATTCTGCCTATTAAGAAATATGGCACTCATTCTGCGCTCAATATGTTTTCTGAATTCTCCATGATCAATCCCAGACAGCTTGCCGAATTTGTGGGGTTCACGGAGGAAGAGGTCAGCGCGCTCTGCGACCGGTACGGAATGGATCTGCAGGAGCTTCGGGAATGGTATAACGGTTATCGGTTTGAATCCGTTCCCGCTGTATACAACCCCCGGTCAGTGGTTGAGGCGGTTACCTCCGGAATCTGCGATTCCTATTGGAACCAGACGGAGACTTTTGAGGCTCTGCGCATGTACATTGACATGAATTTTGAGGGTCTGCGGGACGATGTGCTCAGCATGATGGCGGGAGAACAGGTTCCTGTGAATACGGGAAGCTTTTCCAATGATATGACCACTTTTCATACAAAGGATGATGTCCTGACGCTTTTGATTCATCTGGGGTATCTGGGTTATGATTTTGACCATAAATGCGTATTCATACCCAATCACGAAATCCGTGGAGAGTTTGTGAATGCCGTTTCCGTATCGGAGTGGGGAGAGGTTTCAAAAGTGCTGAGGCAGTCGGCGGGGCTCCTGAATGCCATCTGGCAGAAGCGGCCGGAGCAGGTAGCGGCAGGAATCGAGCTGGCGCATCTGGAGACCTCCCATCTGCAGTATAATGATGAAAATGCCTTAAGCTATACCATATCTCTGGCCCTGTACGCTGCAAGGAATTTTTATACGGTGATTCGTGAGATGCCTTCCGGGAAGGGATTTGCCGATATGGTATATCTTCCCAAAAAACGTTTCCCGGAAAAACCTGCTCTGGTGGTGGAACTGAAATGGGACAAAAGCGCACAGGGAGCCATTGAGCAGATCAGGGAGAAAAAATATTGCCATAGCCTTACAGAGTATCAGGGAAAGCTGCTTCTGGTAGGGATAAATTATGATAAAAAGACCAGAGCGCACAGCTGTGAAATCGAGGAATGGGAGAAGTAAGGCGGCATGAATCAGGAAGAACGGAAAAAATATATACTGGAACGGCTGAAAATCAGCTCCTCGGTTTCTGTTGCCGAGCTGAGCGAAGCCTTCGGCCTTTCTGAGGTTTCGGTACGGAAGCTGCTATCGGGAATGGAACAGGAAGGGTCGCTGAAGCGGACCTGGGGCGGCGCAGTGAGCGCTTACGGCTCCCTGCGGGAATTTTCCCATCAGGAAAATGAAAACAGGCAGATGGAAGAGAAGCGGGCCATCGCCCGGGAAGCCTATGGCTGCATCGGGGACGGAGAGGCGGTCTTTCTGGACAGCGGGACGACCACGCTGGAGCTGGCGAAGCTGATCGTGGCCGGAGAAAAACGGAAGATTGTGCCCTGCACCAACAACATTTTCATCGCCGCAGAGCTGGCTAAGGCCGGGGATATGCGAAGCATCATCATCGGTGGAGAACTGCGCACCAACATCTACTCCTGTGTGGGAAGTCTGGCGCAGCAGGCGCTTTCGGGGCTGTTTTTTGACAAGGGCTTTATCAGCGGCAATCATTTTACCCTGGAGCGGGGATTCAGTACGCCGACGCTGGGGGAGGCCCAGCTGAAGCGGCAGGTGCTTGCGGCTTCCAAGGAAAGCTTTCTGCTGATGGACTATACAAAATACGGGGACGATTCTATGGTTCAGATCGCCCCGCCGGATGGGATCGACGTGTTGATCACGGACTGGCACATGCCGGAAAGCGTGGCGCAGGGCTTCCGGGAGAAAAATGTGAAGGTGATCACGGCACAGAAGGGCTGAAGCTTCCTGATTCAGGGTACTTCCGTTCAAAGGCTCCCTCCTCAGGCATGGGACAGGATGGGAAAGCGTCTCTTTTCCTGCGCAAAGGTTTTCGCCAGATTTCCTTTTATGAACAGAGCATCGTCGTCATTTTCAAGAGGGCGGACATCCCAGGCAGAGCTGTTCTCTTCGGATCGGACATCGGCCTCATTCGCCCCGATCGGAGTAAAGCCGCATTCCAGCCGGGAAAGACCGCGGGCCGTCTGGGGAAAGCGTTCACAGAACGGCACGGCGAGCAGTGCCGCCGCTTCACGCGGGTCTACGGGGGCGGGTGCGAAAATGGCGTCAAGAAGGAGAGTGTCTCCTTCGGCTTCAGCGATCACCCAGGCGTCGTGAGAGGGGAGATACCAGACGTTTTCCGCTAAAAACTGTGAGGCGTAAAACAAGATAAGGCCGGGATTTTGCACCATATCATAACTTCCCTGCGGAACGCCGGAGAGAATGGCCCGCTCCAGAGCGGCCCGGTTTTCCGGAGTGGTCATGGGAACGGGAACAGGCCCGTCAGGTATTGTAGTCTTGTCCGGCGCCGAATTCCGGCTCTTCGCCGTATTTTCATAAGGCTCCGGAATACCGGCGGAAAGGGAAGCGAAGAAGCGGTACTCCTGTACCCGCTGAAAGCCGAAACGGGGATAAAAATCCAGAACCGTGTCGTTGGCGAACAGATAGATGGCTTCCGCACGGTCTGTCCAGTCCTTTTCCACTTCTTCCATCAGGCGGCGGCAAAGTCCCTGGCCGCGAAAGGCGGGATCCGTCATCACGGTTCCCAGCTGGATATAATGATGCAGGGTTCCGTTTTCCGAAAAGGTCATGGGATTGACGGACACGTTGGCGATCACCTGGCCCTCCAGGATGGCGGCATAGGGAATATAGTTGTCCTTCCAGTACCCGTTCTGATACCAGTTCTCAAAATTCAGGCCGAAGGTCTTTTCTGCAAGGCTGTTAAAGCTGCCTCTCAGAGCAGCGTCATCCCGGATATTTTTTACGATGGTAATGTCTGTACGCATGAATTTTGATATTTCCCTTTCTGAATTATTCTGTCAGAAACTGGTAGGAAGCCTCTCCCCAGAAGGAGCGTTCCTCTTTTCTTTCTTCCTCCCAGGCAGCGACCAGCTCGTACACCCGATCCTTTTTCAGCTCGATGGGGAGCACTTCCGAATATTCGGTTTCGGAGAGGGGCTCCGCGTCCGTGCTTCCCAGATCCTGAATATCCCACTCGCGCAGCAGAATCCGGTCCGGCAGAATGACACAGGCGAGCAGGTAAGGCACGCTGTCCAGTCTGTTATAGTCCGGCACCTCAAGCTTTGCGGCCTGCTCCGGGTTCATATCCAGCGGGGCTGATCCGCAGGCGATGGAGGTGGTAATCTCGTCCCCGTCCGCCCAGGACCATTCACTGTTCCCGGAACGGAGTGTGAAGGATGTGTTTGCGCTGGACAGTGAATCGGAGAGGCTGATTTCCGGAGGTCCGGTGAGAAGGACGTCTGCGTGCGGGGCATCCGTCCCGGCCGCGGCGGAAGCGGCGGGAGCCGGTTCGCTTCCGGCCTCGGATGATATTTCCGTTTCACTTCCGGCCTCGGACGATGCCTTCGTTTCCGCTTCGGACGATGCCTCCGTTTCCATGTCGCTTCCGGCTTCGGATGGTGCTTCCGTTTCCGTTTCGTCAGCGGAGCTGGAAAGATTGCTGCTCTCCGGCTCGGAGGATTCCGCTGGCTGAGAGACGGCCCTGCCGGAGCAGGCGGTGGTCAGGGACAGGGAAAGTAGCAGAATGGCGGCAAAGACGTTATATCCTTTCTTCATCAGAAAATCCCCCTTTATACATGTTTTCTCCCGCCGGGCGGTTTCGCACGACGGAAATCAGACAGGAAGAGGAAATTCTCCTGCCGATATCAAGTATGAGATTCAACTCCATCATAGCATATTCCGGCACGCCTGCCTATGCGTATGAGGGCATGCAATCTTTAATTTTTTATGAAGGAAAACGTTCCTGCCGGATTCCCGCCGCCTCTGCCCGGGCCCCGGTCCCGCTCCTTACAGAACTAAGGCTTCACGAGGAGGTAGTTCAGAATGGATAACACGTGCTTACGTGCAGGAACGATGCGGGCGTCGTCCATTCTGAATCGGCAATAGTAACTGTGAAATTAAAAATGACAAAGAAAATTGTCATTCCGTATTGACAACTATATTTGTCAATGATAGGATATGAATGACAAGAAAAGTTGTCATCTGGTATCAGAAAGGGGACAGGAATTGAGATGCCATTGTACAATCGATTAAAGGAACACAGAAATAAGCTGGGTGTGAATCAGGAAGAGATGGGACGGCTGGTCGGCGTATCCAGACAGACGATCAGCCTGATCGAACGGGGAGATTATTCCCCCTCCGTCACACTCGCACTGAAGCTGGCTGCGGCCTGCGGCGTGACCGTGGAGGATATCTTCCGGTATGAAGAGGATGGAACGGACGAAATTCGTGCGTAATAATGGAATGCCGCAGATGGCGGCAGGAAAAAGCAGAAACGAAGAGAGGAGATAAGGAAATGAATGCGAAAACAGATTCGGGAAGGAAAAAGACACAAAAATCCAGGATGGGAAGAACGGCCCTGCGGCTGCTCATAAGCCTCGCTGCGGGCGGCGCTGCCGGTTTCGGGATATCCTGGGCCGTTTATTCGGTCCGCGGCGGGATGAGGGAGACGGCGGAAAACCTGAGCCTGGCGTTTCAGGAGAACGCATGGATTTTTCAGACGGCATTTTTCCTTATGCTGACGGCGGTTTCCCTGATTTTTCTGCGGAAAGCTGTGGCCTCGCTGCAAAAGGGCACGGATGAGGAGCTTGACCGGGCAGGGGAGTATCAGAATACGGCGATGATGGCGAACATCGCGGACATGATCCTGCAGTTTCTCCTGTTTGGGCTGGCGGCGGACGGAAGTAATTCCGGACTGCTGCTTTCCGTGGTGCTGTTTCTGGGCTTCTGCATCGTGATTCTGTTTCTGGAAGCTTCGCTGGTGCGTCAGATTCAGAAGGCGGATCCCATGAAAAGGGGAGACATCGGCAGTCTGCGCTTCAACCGGGACTGGCTGGAAAGCTGCGACGAGGCGGAACGGCTCGGCATCTACAAGGCTTCCTGGAAAAGCTTTCAGGTGATGAACTCCCTCTGTCCGGTGATGGAGGCGGTCGCCCTGCTTGGAAAAATCATGTTTGACACCGGGAATTTTCCGATTATTCTGGTCACCATTCTCTGGGCGGTTCAGACAGGAGTTTACTGCTTTTACAGCGCGCAGTACGACAGACGCGGGGCCGGGGAATGAGAAAAGGCGCCGGCCGCTGCAGGACCGGCAGTCTGTCCCGCTCCGTTTAGTTACAAGTTCACTCCGTTTATAAAGCTGTGGATGCGTTTTCCTCCTGAATATGATAGAATAAAGAAAAGTACGACAGGCCGGAGAGGTGAAGGGAGGAGTGCAGTCCTCAGCGGAAAAACTGCATTTTACGGCTTCAAAATGGAGGGAATATGAAAATTACGGTAAGAGAAGAAGAGGAGCGGGATTACAGACGTTCAGAGGAAATCATACGGGAAGCGTTTTCCTATCCGGGGCGGGTTGAAAGAGGCGGCATCGGCTGTCCCTATGAGCACTGGATGGTACATGAACTGAGAGAGCGGGACGGGGCGGGAATCCGTCTGGTAGCGGAGGCGGACGGCGTGCCTGCGGGGTATGTGGCCTGCAGCCGGGCACAGATTCTGGTGGGAGACACGGACGCGCTTCCCGTGGTGAACATCGGGCCCATCGGCGTGCTGCCCGAATATCAGAGAACGGGAATCGGGAAGGCTCTGTTCCATGCCGTTCTGGAGCGGGCGGCTGAGGACGGCTGGGGAGCGGTCATGTTTTTCGGACGGCCGGAATACTGTCCCCAGCTCGGTTTTGTGGAGGCGGGGACGTACGGCGTTTCCGACCGCTTTGGGGAAATCTCTCCCGCCTTCCTGTGCAGGGAGCTGAAGGAAGGATATCTTGCCGCGGCCAGGGGCGGCAGATTCTTTGATTCCGATATTTATGATGAGAGGCGCCATCGGGACGAGGTGCGGGCATTTGATAAGACCTTTGAGCGGAAGGCGGAGAGGGAGACCGGAGGACGGCCCTGAAAGCAGTTATGTTTTTGAAAAAGGGAGGCAGGTTTATGGCATACGAAATGGTAAAGGTTTTTACCGCACAGGATAATCTGCAGGCGGAGATGATTCTTGAAGCGCTGAGGGCAAACAATATACCCGCAATAAAAAAGGATCTTGTCAATGCGGAGGTGCTGAATCTTTACGGCGCGAATTCCGGATGCGGGGAAGAGATTTACGTGGCCGATGTGAATGAGCAGAAGGCCAGGGATGTACTTGCGGGAATGGGGCTGGAAGCCTGAAAAGGCAGAAATGAGCAGGAAAACGGAAAAAAGCAGAAGTAAAATAGAAAAATAAAAAAACGGCGCGGCTTCGGCTGCGCCGTTTCGCAGTATATGGCGGGGAAGCCCCTGTAGCCTCCGCTTCCCACATCGCGTTACCGCAGCAGCGGCATGCTCCCGGTAAGCCGGTTTACCTTTTTCTTTGACCCGCATATCGCAAGTCCCAGATACTGCAGGGCACTTTCCGGCGTGGCAGCCATCTTTTCCAGAAACTCGGAATAGGTCTTACACCCCTGTGCCAGATCGGAAAAGTCCACTACGGACAGCTCCTGATATTCCGGCAGAAACAGTTTTTCACGGATTTCTCTGATTGTTCCGGGTGATCCCTTCAAAATGGGCACAGGGAATTCGATGATGCCGGAATGCAGTCTGCCGCTCTGATCGGCCGTATTTTTCCCGACGATTTCGGGCATCTCCTTCCCCAGAGTAATTCCCATGATTGCCGCCGTATTCGCAATCAGACCCGACGGCAGATTCTCATCGATGATCATGACGCATTTCTCATTCTGCAGATCCATTGTTTTATCCTCTTTTCTATTTTTTTGTTTCGAAGAAGCAGTTCAGACAATCCTTATTATAGAACAGGGGCTTTCCCAAAGACTTGTAAGATATCTTCAAAATACTTACAACTTTTCTTTTCTCTGAATCATCTATAAAATGAAAGTAACAATTCAGGACGTCCTGAATAGGGAAAAAAGCTTTCCCCGCCCGGTTCGCCGTCCGCGGGAGCAGGAATCCGGGAGCGGCCTTTGGCGGCTCCGGTTCCGGAAAGGTATGGTAAGAAAATGAAACAGGATATCTACGACCTGACCGTGGAGCATATTCTGGATAATCAGGAAAAAGCTTACCGGCTGGCCTACAGCTATGTGCAGGACAGGGATGCGGCGCTGGATGTGGTACAGAATGCGGCCTGTCAGGCGCTGGAAAAGTGCTGGGGAGTGAAAAATCCTTCCGCGTTAAAAACGTGGTACTACAAAATAGTAGTAAATGAAGCTCTGCAGTATCTGCGCAAAAACCGCAGAGAGATCAGCACACAGCCGGAGGATATGAGGGAAGAGGCTTATCTGGAGGAAGGTTATGACAGAGCGGATGAGGATGCGCGGGTATTTGCGCAGGTGCTTAAGCTTCCGCCTGACATGAAAACGGTGGTGCTTCTGCGGTTTTATGAACAGCTGAGCCTTGCGGAAATCGCGGGAGTGACGGATACCAATCTGAACACGGTGAAGTCAAGGCTGTATGCAGCGCTGAAAAAGCTGAGAAAGAGTCTGGAGGAAATGGAATATGAGAGAGCCTGAAAACGGAAAACGTACTTATGAACAGATTGAGATACCAAAGGAACTGGAAGAAACCGTGAACAGAGCCGTGCATTCCGTGGACAAAAGGAAATCCGCAGCCCGTTACCGGAGGCGCAGAATGGCGCATATGGTCCGGAATATCGGCGTCGCGGCAGCGGCTGTTCTGCTGTGTATGACGGTGGGAGTGAATACAAATGAGGTGCTGGCAAAGGAGCTCGGACAGCTTCCCGTAATCGGTTCTCTGGTACGTGTGCTCACTATCACATCCTACCATGAGGAGGACGGCAGCCACGATATCACAGTCAACGTTCCGGAAATCGAGGTGGAGAAGCCGGAGGACACGGCCGCGGCCGAAGAAGACGGCGGAACGGGCGGTATGTCGGATGCGGATATTGAAGAGGCGGTGAATGCGCAGATTCAGGAGATTGTGGACACCCATGTGGCACAGGCAAAGGAAAAGTTTGCGGAATACAAGGATGCTTTCTTTGCAACCGGAGGAACCGAAGAGGAATGGGGAGACCGGACCATGGACATCAATGTGGATTATGAGGTGAAATATCAGGAAGGAAGCGTTCTGTCTCTGGTTCTTACAACCAGCGAGGCCTGGGTGGCCGCGCAGGAGCTGCGCTACTATTACAATATCGATGTGGCACAGAACCGGGAACTGACCCTGAAGGATCTTCTGGGCGAGGATTATGTGAACATCGTCAATGAAAGCATCAGGCGGCAGATGAACGAACGCGCCGCCGCGGATGAAAACCTGGTTTACTGGGGTGTGACCGAGAATGAAAGTTCTATTGACGGCTTTGTGACCGTGGATGAGAACACCGATTTCTACATCAACGCGGATGGAAATCCCGTGGTCTGCTTCGGTGAATATGAGGTGGCACCCGGCTTCATGGGAATTCAGGAATTTGAAATTGAAAAAAGCGGGACCGGACAGGAATGATCTCAGACCGGCCCGAATGAAGAAGCGG
>ULPS01020965.1_pt1 | contig 18591 bp, 15 predicted proteins | sample 1953711 | NCBI WGS metagenome assembly ULPS01 (sample SAMEA4835635, study PRJEB28245) | human gut metagenome | biome: gut microbiome; material: fecal sample | place: Denmark | collected 2008 | reverse complement strand
CCGGATCAGTCGATCAGTCGTCCACGTCGAAGGCCTCCAGCCTGCTTTTCTTCGGAATCGGTCTGCTGTCTCCGTGCCGGACGAACAGCATGGTGAAAAAGGCGATGACAACGAAAAAGGCTGCATAGGGGAACAGAATGAAGTACCCCACATGCTCCAGCAGGAAGCCGGACAGGATCGGTGTGACGATCTGTGCAGCCATGGAAAAGGTGTAATAGAAGCCCGTAAATTTTCCAATGTCACTTCCCCTGCTCATTTCCACCACCATGGGATAGGAATTGACGTTGATGGCGGCCCAGGCCACGCCCACCAGGGCGAACAGGCCGTTGATCCATACATGATATTCCTTCACGGTCGCGCCGATGGCGAACATGGAGGCCAGCAGAACGACGCCGCCCAGAATCGTCTTTTTTCTCCCCACCCTGGAGGCGATGGAACCAACCGGAATATAGGAAATAATTGCAGCTGCCGTGGCGATCAGCAGACAGTTGGCGAAGCCGCCGCCCTGAATCCCCCAGTAAATCTGCGCGTACCGGGAAAAAGCTGTGGTGACCGCATTATAGCCCGTGAACCAGCAGGCCACTGAGATCAGGATGAGGATCAGACTTCTTCGCACCGCGGGATCCAGAGCGGTTTTTTCAGGAATTGTTTTAGCCTGCTCAGTCAGATTATGCCCTGCTGTGCTCCGGCCTGTGGATGTGGAAGAGGATGAGGCGTTCGTTCCGTCTGCTTCGGAAAGTCCGGAATCGATTTTTTCCCGCTCTTCCCGCAGCGGATTTTCCCGTATCTTCCATAATAAAAGGAGAACGGAAAGCGCCATCACCGCCGCCACGATGAGAAAGATGGGGAAATAATCCGGCTTTCCCTCTTTGGGAACGAGGGCTGAAATCAGGATCAGGGAGATCACGCCTCCCACTGCTCCCATCAGGTTGATGATGGCATTGGCCTTTGAACGAAGCGGCTTCGGAGTCACATCAGGCATCAGGGATACCGCCGGGGAACGGTAACTGCCCATGGCGATGAGGGTTACAAGCAGAGCCGTCACAAACAGGGCGAGAGATCCGATGTTGTCCGCAAAGGGAAGAAACAGCATGGCGATGACAGCGGCGGCGGTTCCGCACAGGATGAAGGGCATCCGCCGGCCAATCCGCGTGTGCACCCGGTCGGAAAGGCTGCCGAACAGCGGAAGCATGAACACTGCGAGCACGTTGTCGATGGCCATGATGCCGCCGGAAATGGTATCGCTGACCTGGAAGGTGTTTTTCAGAATCAGCGGAATCAGACTGTCGTAGAGCTGCCAGAAGGCGCTGATGGACAGAAAGGCAAGGCCGACCAGAATCGTCCGTCTGGTATTCAGTTTCATAGGAAAAAATCCCCTTTCTTTCATTTTCTCTTCCATGATAGCCCATATGTCCGGAAAGGGCAATGAGTTTTTTGATGAGGAAATAACTGGTAATCTATTGGAATATAGTATACTTTTTCTGAGAACTGTCGAAAAATGGGTAGAGCGGCCGGAACAGGAGGCAGAAGAACATGACGGTGTGCCAGAACATGCATAAAAACGGCAGAGGCGGGCATCCCAATAACAAAGATAAAATTGCCGCCGAAGCGGCAGGGAAAAGAGGTAGATATGGAGCATTTTATGGACGAGATGCAGATGAAGCAGTTCCAGCGCAGGCTTGAAGAGGAGGAAAAAAGCGGGAGGACGATAGAAAAGTACAGCCGGGATCTTTGTGCCTTCCGCCGATACCTTGGAGAGTCGGACAGGGTGGATAAGGCGACCGTGATACGGTATAAGGAAAACCTGATGGAGCGCTATGCGGTCAGCAGTGTGAACTCCATGCTCGCTGCACTGAACCGGTTTTTCAAGGAACAGGGATGGTATGATTGCGTGGTAAAGCTGGTGAGAGTGCAGCGGGAGAGCTTCCGCAGACAGGAAAAGGAGCTCTCCAGGGAGGAGTACTTCCGTCTGGTGAAGGCGGCCGAGAAGCGGGGAAAGAAGAGATTGAGCTATCTGATGCAGACGCTCTGTGCCACCGGAATCCGGATCAGCGAGCTGCCGTTCATCACGGTGGAGGCAGCAAAACGGGGGAGTGCGGTGGTACGTCTGAAGGGAAAGACGCGGACGGTGCTTCTTCCTGCCGCACTGTGTGCAAGTCTTCTTGACTATGCCATGCAGAGGGGGATTTTCGCAGGAAGCATCTTTGTGACCAGAAGCGGCCGGCCGATGGACCGAAGTAACGTCCTGCATGAGATGAAGAGCCTGAGCGGAGAGGCGGGAGTGGAAAAGAGCCGGATCTTCCCTCATAACCTGAGGCATCTGTTTGCATGCACGTATTACGAGATGGAGAAAGATATCACGCATCTGGCGGATCTTCTGGGGCATGCAAGCGTCAATACGACGAGAATCTATACAATGTGGAGCGGGAGAAAACAGGCGGAGCAGATCGAGCGCCTGGGTCTTTTGTGGATTGAAGAGATAAGCGAAAAAAAGACCGCATAATGTTTATTATGCGGTAATCTGTAAGTACATATCGCTGAACTTGAGATCAATTATACCCGCAATATAGGGGAATGTCAATCTCTCTTCGGAAACAAATCAGCGTCAAATCGTAAGAAAATGATGAAATCAAAACGGAAAAGAGAAAAACAATCCAGAGACTAAAAGAAAAGAGAAGGGGACGGGATAATCAGCGCATGAAAACAGGACCATAGAGGCCATATACCTCAATGGTCTTTTTGTTATGCACTGATATTTTGGATTTTGGCTTTTGGAGCCTTCAGCAGCAGTCTCAAAAGCCCGTAAACCTCTTCTCGGCGGCTTCCATCAGGGATAAGAACCGCATAATAAACATTATGCGGTATGGCGGTGTGCAGGGAACGGACGGAAAAGGAAACGAAAACAGAGAGGAATGGAGTAGGGAAGATGCGGAGAAGAGTAAGAAAAATCATGGCGTTCCTATTGGCGTTTGCTCTGGTGATGTCGGCAGCGGGAAGCGGGAAGCTGACAGTGCTGGCAGAGACCTCTGCGCAGGAGACCACTGCGGAGACGCAGTCCCAGCCTGCTTCGCAGGGTACGGAGACGACAGCTTCGGACCAGAACGGTGAAACACCGAGCGAGCCGGTCAGCCAGGAGCAGCCTGCTGAATCAGAAGGCCAGACTGGAAATGATGGAAGCGGAGAAAGCGATGGATCAGGTGAATCGGACGAGCAGGATCCTTCATCTGTCGAAGGCGGTTCCACAGAAAGCAGTACCACGGAAAGCAGCTCTGTGCCGGGCAGCACGATGCCGACTGAGACCAGTACGGAGACAGAAAGCACGACCGAAGGTACCACCGAGACTGCTTCTGAAACCGAGGAAACGACGGAAGACGTAACGGAAGAGACTGAAACTCTGACGGAAGAAGAAACGGAAACCCTGACCGAAGAGACTACCGAAATGGAAACGGAGACTCTGACGGAAGAAACTGGAGAAGGTGAAACGATAGAATATACCCCTGAGAGCCAGCCCGATGGAATTCAGGTATGGGCTTATGCGAAGGAAGGCGTTTTCCCGGACGGAACGAAGATGCTGGTAACCCGTCTGGGTGGAAGTGAAGAAGAGGCCGCGGAAGCGGCTCTGGATGACAGCGGTGTGGAATACGACGGCTTCTTCGCGATGGATATCAGCTTTGAGGACGCGGACGGAAACAAGATCGAGCCGGAGGAAGGAAGCGTGGAGGTGCGCTTTGAGGTGGACGCCGGTTTCCTGCCGGAGGAGGCGGATACGGACAGTCTGGAAGTGCAGCATCTGGATGAGAGCGGAGACGGTATGAACGTGGAAACCGTGGCGACGGCTTCGGATGGAAGCGTGAGCGTGAGTTCGGATAAGGTGAAGGCTGCATTTGCGGTGGAGAGTTTTTCGACATTTACTATTACTTATACGTATGGAGGATGGTGGAATCCTCAGACGGTTAGCCTTACCGTGTATTGCGTAGATGAGGATGGAGAACTTATTAATAGAGAAACGGATATTGATTCGGCGAGTGCAAATACAACATCTTCAATCAGTGAATTAGCACCGTCCATTTCCGGTTATCAGTATGAGAGGGCAGCAATTGCGACAAACGGAACAAATGCTGTTGCTGAGACAAGAAATATTGTTCGGAGGATTCAATATAGTAGGTGGAGTGAAAGATGGCAATATAGCACGTCGAATTATGGCAATAGCTGGAATTCAATAAGTGGCAATAACAGAGTCTATCTCATCTACAGTGAAGTTGAACCACCTGCAGGGAAAATAGAAGCCAAGGTTTATCTGAGGTACAGCAATGCTGTTCCGGAAACAATTAATACCGCTTATGGAGTAGGTGAATTTGGACCAGCTGGAAATAATGATCCATACATAACGGTGACAGTAGACTTGAATCGGATTAATGATCTGACTAATCCATACAGGACAGGAGACTGGATTTATTATTCAGTAGAGAGTGATTCCGCAGATAATTATCCTGATAATGAGAATGGAGTGAGCGCCTTCTGGCAGAATGTGATCTATCCGGCAATTGATTCGGACGATCAGGTCGCCTTGAATGAAATATTCGGTGAAGGAAATTTCATCGGATATGTTCTGAAACTGGAAAACGATGATTGGCATATAGATGGTATTTTGGCAACGGATCCGCCTGTCTATGTGGTTGAGTTATATGAAGAGAATACTTCAGGGGCAAATACAGCATTTGTTCTTGCGTCAAATGATGAAACGCTACCTGGTGTTACATACAGTGATTTCAAAACCCGTCTGGAAGAATATTTAAATGGAGATGCTGGCTCTTATTCTTATCAAGAATCATATGATCGCATTGTCGTAACCTATACGAAAAATGGCGCGACTTATGAAACCACGGTAACTCCGTATACAGCAGACGGATATGGTGGGTTTTATCATATAAGGCCCGATGCGGGACGATTTGAATATCGTACAGTCACGAATAATGTGTACTATATCAGCCGCATGGCTATCAGTACAAAGCTTATTTCTGGTGATCTGGTAATAACGAAAGAGGTTCATTCGTCGCTGGGGGAGACCTCGGAAGAAACATTTACATTTATTCTGAAGGGAAATGTAAATGGAGATTATCAGGCTGTTTATACATCCGGCTCCGAAAGTCAAAAGACAGAACAGATCACTTTCAGTGGTGGACAGGCTACAATATATTTGAAGGATGGCGAGACGGCCCGTATTTCTAATCTTCCGATCAATACAACGATTTCAATCGAAGAAACTGCTTTGGATGATTATACAACAACCTATCTCCTGAATGGGATCGGGGGAAGTGGAAGAAACTGCTCGGTTACAATCTCTTCTACCGCACAGGAAGTCACTTTTATTAATGAAAAAATCATTGCGATTCCAACAGGGGTTCACATGAATAGTACCCCGTGGCTTCTAATGATGGGAGCAGCTGTTGTATTCTTCACTGGAATGGGATTTTTCCGAAACGGTAGAAAAGGCAGAAAGTTCTAACAGCCATGAAGGAAGAGGTGGATTGACTGGAAAGGAAGCAAAATGGCCGTAAAAAGCATGGAAGACATTACAGCCCTTTTTAAAGAATTCCGTTTCCGAAAAAAGTTAATTGGCGGTGTGGATGAAGCGGATGTCTGGCGGCAGCTGGACATGCTTCAGAAAGAGTATCGTGCTGCATACGAAGCGCAGGAAGAACGCCTGTGTGCACTCATAGACGAACGGGATGATATCATCGACCGACTGGAAAGCCAGCTTGACAACGCGGGGGAGGCCGGGGATGAAACAGAAGAATAGAAAGAAAAGGCGAAGGGCGAATGGAAGAAAAGGTCCTCCGAAAGGAATGGAATCTGTTCTGATGCCGGAAGATGTGATTCTTGCCAGACGGCGCAGTTTGGCAAACAGGGAAGAAGTCATTTCCTTTTTCACCAGGCTGGTGTTTCTTGTAGTTCTGCTTTGGATCCTGTTCGGCTGGGTGTTCGGCCTTACAGCCATGCAGAACGATGATATGCTTCCCCGTATCAGCGCGGGCGATCTGCTTCTGTACTACCGTCTGGATAATAGCTGGATCGCAGGAGATGTGGTTGTCTTTGAAATAGAAGGAGAGCAGTATGTAGGCCGCATCGTGGCAGTGGGCGGAGATACGGTAGAAGTGACGGAGGACGCCAAGTTGGTGATTAACGGAAGTTACGTGGCGGAAAGCGACATCTACTACAGTACGCCCAGATATGAAAGCGAAGTAACCTACCCGGTTGAACTGGAAGAAAATCAGGTCTTCATCCTGTGCGATTACCGGGAAGGAGCGAGAGACAGCCGGTACTTGGGACCGGTGGAGGAATCGGAAATCAAGGGAAAAGTGATCACAATTATCCGGCGTTCGGAGTTGTAAATACCGAACCAACAGGAAGCCTTTAAAACGTATATTACAGAGCTGCGGGGGAGAAGATGTTTCAAAAAACTCCTGAAGATATGCTTTGTGATAGAGACGGTGAATACCGTCGGTATAGAAACAAAAAATGAAGAAAAAGAGAGGAAGAATGTTATGAGTTTGAAAAACAACAAGCATTTCCGCCGTTTTGCGGCAGCCTTAATGGCAGGAACAATGATGGTTTCTATGTTTGGAATAACAACATTTGCACAGGGAAATAATGGAGGTGAACCGACTGAGCCAACTGAACCGAAAGCGTGTACGGTAATCACTAAAAAACTTGAAAAGGATGAAAATCTGTATTTACCTGCAACAACATTTACATTTACGATCACTGGAGCAGAGGAAAGTGATTTAAATGATGAAGTAAAAAATGGTGTTGCCGTTCAAGCAGGTGAAACAGGAGACGTTGTCTTTAGTGATGGAAGTACAACTGGCACAATTACTGCGACAGCAGGAACGAGTACTGCTACTGAAACAGTAACTCTTGGAGCTCTGGATGTCAAAATAGCTGACAATGCGACATTTGATGGAGTTGGAATTTATCGTTATGTAATACAGGAAAGCAATGAGAATCCTTATCCTGGTGTCAGTTATGATACGGCGAAAAGATATTTGGATGTTTATGTCATGCATTCTAAGTCCGGAGGATATGAGTACTACTTTTCCATCGTCGATTCTAAGAACACGAGTACCAAGGATGATGGCATCATTAATAATACATACAAATATACCAATGGCGGCCTGTATGATCTGAAGGTTACGAAAAATATTGAAGGCAATCAGGGAATTTTGACCGAAAAATTTGATTTCTCTATTCAAATTACCGCAGATCATGAAGGAGAAAAGTTCCATGTAGTTGTATACAATAAAGATGACGTACAACAGAGGGTAGAGACGATAGAAGTGGCGGAAGGAACCAGAAAAGGTACTGTTTCTCCTATATCTCTGGGAGATGATGAATATGTAGTAGTATATGGATTATCTGCAGGAGATCGCTACACTGTAACAGAAACGACGGCAAATAAAAATGGATATGTAACGACCTGTAAGGTTAATGATATAGACACAGATCTTACAGACGGTGCAGTGTCGAATAATTCGGATATTACTGGAAATGTTGATATCACATTTGTTAATACCAGAGACGCAGCTACCCCTACCGGCGTAGTCCTGAACATAGCTCCCTATATCGCCATGGTAGCCCTTGCAGGCGTGCTTGCATTCGTATTCCTGCGCAGAAGACATAACAACTTCTAAAACAGAAACATACAGCTGTATATCAGAAACAAATTGCAGCCAGCAATAACAGCAACACAACGGAAAATTCCCCGCCTCACCATTTCCATTCCGTTGCAGGTGGGGAAGCATCCGCCCCATTTCGGAGGAGTGGCTGCTCAGCCGGAATGAGTAACAAAGCAAAGAAAAGAACCGGAGAAAATGAAAGGACACCCGCCCATGGAAACAGCGGCCAGATGCGCCAGAATCGGAAACAGAATACTAAACGGCATTGTGGTGCTTCTGATCGCAGTCATGTTCCTCTATGGCGGTTATTCCCTTTGGGATACTGCCATGGTCTATCGGGGTGCTTTTGTCTCGAACGACCTTCTGCAGTTCAAGCCTGCTTCAGACGGGGAGACGGATAACCCGACCCTTTCGGAGCTGCAGGCCATCAATGAGGATGTGCGGGGATGGGTGACCATAGATGATACCCACATCGATTATCCCGTGGTGCAGGGCGAGACGAACATGGAATACATCAATAAGGATGTATATGGTGAATTTGCCCTGTCCGGATCCATTTTTCTGGACAGCGCCAACAGCCCGGATTTTTCAGACGGCTATGTCCTTCTGTACGGACATCACATGGAAAACGGCGGGATGTTCGGGGATATTGTGGAGTTTACAGATGAAACATTTTTTGACGCGCATACGACAGGAACACTGTATGCGCCGGGCAGCACATGGAGCATTGAGCTGTTTGCCTGCCTGGAAGTAGATGCCTATGACAGCATGGTGTTCAATCCGACGGCTCAGGAGGAAGGAAATGTGGAAAGCCTTCTGGAATATATCCGTGAAAACGCAGTACACTACCGCGAGATCGGATCAGAGCCTCAGGATCATATCATCGGCCTGTCAACCTGTGCCGAAGCGGAGACAAACGGCCGTGTGGTGATATACGGACGGCTGAAACCGGTAACGGCGCAAGAAGGAGGTGCATAAAAGCATGAAAGAAAAGCTGCGGCAGATCCGGAAGCTGCTGCTCCTTACGCTGCTTGGCGTAACGCTGGTGATGCCGGCGCAGGTAAAAGCCGCGCCGGAAGAAGAGCCCACGCAGGAAGCTGCGACGCCGGCAGAAGAACCGGTCAGCTATCAGTGTGAGGTGAATATACCTGTGAAGGTACAGGTGGATGGCAGCGGGATTCCGGATGGAAACGAATATACGGTGATTCTGACGACGGACAGTTCGACGCCCATGCCGGCTGACGCTGTGGATACCGGAGACGGAAAGAAAACTGTTGAGAAAAGAGTGGTGAACGGCGGAGAAGTGAGTTTTGGACCGATCACCTATACCGCACCCGGGGATTACAGCTATACGATCCATCAGGAAGCGGCCGCCAGAGATCATTTTACCTATGATACTACAGTTTATAATGTGACGGTACGCGTGACAAACACCGAAAACGGCGGTCTGACTGCGGAGATCTGGGGCTACCGGAACGGGGAAGAGAGCGGAGAAAAAGTATGGGAGTTCCTCTTCCAGAACCACTACGCCCGTCCCGCCGATCCGTCCAGTCCTTCTGACGATGGAGGAAACGGAGGAGACGGAGGCGGTTCCCATGAGAACGACACAACAGTGATGCAGACCGTGGTAACGCCTGCACAGCCGGCGCCGCCCGCACAGGTAGTACTGCCTCCTGCGTCCCAGACGGGAACGGGGCCGCAGACCGGCGATGAAGCGAACGTGATGCTGTGGGCGGCAGGAGCACTGCTGGGAGCGGCCGCCCTGATCATTATTGCTTTCCTGGGAAAGAAAAATAAGAAGGCTTAAGAGAAGTGTAAGAAAAGCCGGACAGAGCCGCCGCAGAAACGGGAAAACCGCTTTTACGGCGGCTCTTTTATGAAAAAGGCAGACGGATGAGGACGAAGAAAGAAAATACAGAAAAAAAGGATAAAGAAACAAGAAAAGGCAGAGGCGGCAGAACTGCGGCCGATCTGACGGGAAGACGCTTCGGCCGCCTGACTGCGGAATACCCTACCACCCGCAGAGACCACAAGGGCTCGGTCTACTGGCACTGCCGCTGTGACTGCGGCGGGGAAGCCGAGGCTACGGAGGACGGCCTGGTATTCGGAAACAATTTAAGCTGCGGCTGCCTGAAGCGGGAAAACCAGCAGAAGGTATCGGAACAGCTCCACCGGATCGACGGAACCTGCGTGGAATGGCTGGAGAAAAGAAAGAGCCGAAAGGACAACACCAGCGGCTTCCGTGGCGTATACCGGATGAAAAACGGACGATATCGCGTGACTATCGGCTTCAAGGGGGATCGGTTTTATCTGGGAACCTATACGAGCATGGAGGAAGCGGTGAGAGTCCGCAGAGAGGCGGAGAGCGAGATCCACGACGCCTTTGTGGAGAAATACCACAGATGGGAGGAGAGGGCGGCAAAGGACCCGGAATGGGGAAAAACAAATCCGCTTGTGTTCCATGTGGAAAAGGAGCCCGGTGGAGGCTACCGGGTAGTGAGCAGTCCGGAGCTGCCGGATATTGACGCTCCGAAGGCAGAATAGACCGGAAAGCAGAATATGAACAGATAAATCATAAAAAAAGCCTTCCGGCAGAAGGAGAAAATTTCCCTTCTGCCGGAAGACTTTTTTTATGAGAAGACCTTTATATGAAGCAGAATCCGGGCAGAGTCATCAGTTATTCCGATTCATATTCGCCCTCTTACGCTTCGTGGGATCCAGAATCTTTTTCCGGATGCGCAGGGACTTGGGGGTAACCTCAAGCAGCTCGTCCGTTTCGATGAAGTCAAGCGCCTGCTCCAGGCTCAGGATCCGGGGAGGGGTGAGGCGGAGCGCCTCGTCGGCGCTGGAGGAACGGGTGTTGGTGAGCTGTTTTTTCTTGCACACGTTTACCTCAATATCCTCGCCTCGTCCGCTCTGGCCGATGACCATTCCCGCATAGACCCGTTCGCCGGGACCGATGAACAGAGTGCCCCGCTCCTGGGCGTTGTACAGACCGTAGGTGACGGATTCGCCGGTTTCATAGGCGATGAGCGAGCCCTGCTTGCGGTACTGGATATCGCCCTTGTAGGGGGCGTAGCCAGCGAAAGCGGTGTTCATGATGCCGTTTCCTCTGGTATCCGTCAGAAAGTCGCCGCGGTAGCCGATCAGGCCGCGGGACGGAATGTTGAACTCCAGGCGGGTGTAGCCGCCGTTTGACGCGCTCATGTTGACGAGCTCGCCCTTTCTCTGGGAAAGCTTTTCGATGACGGTTCCTGCGTATTCCTCCGGCACATCGATATAAGCGGTCTCCATGGGCTCCAGACGTTTTCCGTTTTCATCCGTTTTGTACAGAACTTCCGCCTTGCTGACGGCGAATTCATAGCCCTCGCGGCGCATGTTTTCAATCAGGACGGACAGGTGCAGCTCGCCGCGGCCGGAAACCTTGAAGGTTTCCGTGGAATCCGTTTCCTCCACGCGCAGGGATACGTCCGTGTTCAGCTCCCGGAACAGACGGTCTCTGAGGTGGCGGCTGGTCACGAACTTTCCTTCCTGTCCGGCAAAGGGAGAATCGTTCACGATGAAATCCATGGCGATGGTGGGTTCGGAAATCTTCTGGAACGGGATCGGAACCGGATTTTCCGGGGAACAGAGGGTATCTCCGATATGGATATCCGCAATGCCGGAGATGGCCACGATGGAGCCGATGGAAGCCTGCTTCACCTCTACCTTGTTCAGCCCGTCAAATTCATAGAGGCGGCTGATGCGGACGCGTTTCTGCTTGTCCGGCTCATGATGATTGACGATCACCACGTCCTGTCCTTCTGAAATGACGCCGTTATCCACCTTTCCGACACCGATCCGTCCCACATATTCATTGTAATCGATGGTGCTGATGAGCACCTGTGTTCCGGCGTCCGGATCGCCTTCCGGGGCGGGGATATAGTCCAGAATGGTATCCAGCAGAGGCTTCATATCTTTATTCTTAACGGTCAGCTGCAGAGTAGCGCTTCCGTTCTTGGCAGAAGCGAATACGAAGGGGCAGTCCAGCTGTTCGTCGCTTGCGTCCAGATCCATGAACAGCTCCAGCACCTCGTCCACCACCGCATTGGGGCGGGCCTCCGGACGGTCGATTTTATTGACGCAGACGATGACGGGAAGCTGCAGCTCCAGCGCCTTCCTCAGAACGAATTTGGTCTGGGGCATGGGGCCTTCAAAGGCATCCACCACAAGGATGACGCCGTTTACCATCTTCAGAACACGCTCCACCTCGCCGCCGAAATCTGCGTGGCCGGGAGTGTCTACGATGTTGATTTTTACGTCCTTATAGGTGATTGCCGTGTTCTTGGAAAGGATGGTGATGCCGCGTTCACGCTCGATGGCGTTGGAATCCATGACACGTTCCACAACCTCCTGATTGGCGCGGAATACGCCGCTCTGCTTCAAAAGCTCATCCACCAGCGTGGTCTTTCCGTGGTCAACATGGGCGATGATCGCAACGTTTCTCACATCTTCTCGTTTCTGCTTCATAGATTTTCCTCTCACTTCCTGAAAACCGGCGCTGTACGCGGCCATGATCGCGCGGCGCCATACGATCTGAAAAAATATATTTTACAATTTATAACTGCTCAAACTAAATAAGTATAGCATCTGGTCAGGCAACTTGCAACACTTCGGGGAAAAATGGATGAAAATAGGCATTTCTGTCGAAAGAACCGGGAAACGGACGATCCCTGTTTGTTCTGAAAGCCGGAATACTGCCATAAACTGTTAATACATACAGGAAAAAATTCTTAAGTGCGGCCCGGCATACCGGCGCCCGAGAAGGGAGAACAGAAAATGACAGATAAGGTAATTGAAAACAACCAGGTAATCATCATGGGAAAGGTAATCGGAGATTTCACGTTCAGCCATGAAATCTTCGGAGAAGGCTTTTACATGCTGGACGTGGAAGTGGCGAGACTCAGCGAGTCCTGTGATATTATCCCGCTGATGATTTCGGAACGGCTCATCGATGTGGAGCAGGATTATAAGGGTGCTTACGTTTGTGTGTCGGGACAGTTCCGTTCGTACAACCGCCATGAGGAAAAGAAAAACCGGCTCATCCTTTCCGTTTTCGTGCGGGAAATTGAATTCATCGATGAACTGGAGGAAAGCTCCAAAACCAATCAGATTTATCTGGACGGCTATATCTGCAAGGAGCCGGTTTACCGGAAAACGCCGCTGGGAAGAGAGATTGCGGATGTGCTTCTTGCGGTGAACCGCCCGTATGGAAAGTCGGATTACATTCCCTGTATCTGCTGGGGCAGAAACGCCCGTTTCGCCGGAGGCTTCAGCGTAGGTGACCGCTGCGAGATCTGGGGACGGATCCAGAGCCGTGAATATATGAAGAAAATTTCTGAGGACCAGCTGGAAAAAAGAATCGCCTACGAGGTATCTGTCAGCAAGCTGGAACTCATAGAGGAATAAGTTACAGTTCACTTCAGGAAATCGCGAAAGCGATTTCTTGCTTATCAACGTCACATATGGTATTATGTTAAACGTAGAAAAGCATGGAAGGAAGAACGTCCGCATGCAGGCGGACGCGGCAGCGGCAGCAAGAAGCCGCAAGGGGATACGTAAGGAATGCGGCCCGGCCGCAAAATACGTGAGAGAGGCAAGGAAGATGGCAGAAGGAAAAGTATATATCTATGGCGGGACCGGACACGGAAAGTCTCCCGCTGCACTGGGCTGCGGCCTGATTGCGGCGGCGAAGGGCGCTCATGTGGTGATCATCCAGTTCCTGCGCGGAAAGGGTCTGACGGAGGACAGTTATGCCCGCAGGCTGGAGCCGGAGATCAAACTGTTCCGGTTTGAAAAGTCGGACGTGGAATTCGGATCCCTTCCGAAGGAGAAGCAGGAGGACGAAGTCAAGAATATCCGCAACGGTCTGAACTATGCCAAGAAGGTCCTGAACACGGGGGAATGCGACATGCTCATCCTGGATGAGGTTCTTGGGCTGATCGGCAACGGAATCATCACCGTAGATGATCTGAAAAATGTACTGAGCGCCAGAGACGACGAGACCGATATCATCATGACGGGAATTCCCATCAATGACGAAATCTGCGCGCTTGCGGATTACGTGACGGAGATCCGGACAGTAAAGTGAATAAGGAAAAAGAGAGGAGAATGGCAGGTCCGTTCTCCTTTTCGTTTGCGTTGACAGGAACTGTTCCCCGTGCTATGATAATTTTCAGATAGAGGTTGCGTGATTCAAAAGTAGCTTTTCAGATGTGACAGGCACAGAGGAAGAAAAGGGAAAGGGAAAAACGCCGAAAGAGGAGAGAACCTGTATCTCAAATCTTGGGCATACGGTTAAGAACCGCATGACTGTCATCTATAAAAGGATGGGGCGCTATCTGAAAAGTTTTTTCAGGAAAGAAAATTTTCAGGAAAGCATTTCCGGAAAGGTATTTTCAGGAAAATAATTCCGGGAAATTGATTCCGGCCCCCTCTCCATCACGACCAGGCGGGCCGGTTTTTTTAACGGAAACTTCCGGACGGCCGCCGGAATATAACAAGGGAAGCGGCCCGAACCGGAGATTCGGGCAGAATAAGGAGGAACATATGGCTATTTTTACAGGAGCGGGCGTCGCCATCATCACACCCTTTCATGAGGATGGAAGCGTCAATTATGAGAAATTTGCGGAGCACATCGAGGCTCAGATCGCAGGAGGAACGGACGCCATCGTGGTCTGCGGAACCACCGGCGAGGCTTCCACGCTCACCCATGAGGAGCATCTGAAGGTGATCCGTTTCTGCGTGGAGAAGACGGCGGGAAGAATCCCTGTCATCGCCGGAACCGGCTCCAACTGCACGGAGACGGCGGTCTATCTTTCCCAGGAGGCGGAAAAGGCAGGCGTGGACGGAGTCCTTCTGGTTACTCCTTACTATAATAAGGCGACCCAGAAAGGACTGTACGAGCACTTCCGCATTATTGCCGAGTCCATTCATATCCCGGTGATCCTGTACAACATTCCGGGAAGGACGGGAGTGACGATGCAGCCGGAGACCATCGTGAAGCTCTGCAGGGAGGTTCCCAACATTGTGGGAGTCAAGGATGCTACCGGCAATATCGGCATGACGGCGAAGCTGATGAGTCTGGCGGACGGCTGCGTGGATCTGTATTCCGGAGACGATAACCAGGTGGTTCCGATTCTTGCTCTTGGCGGAAAGGGAGTCATTTCCGTGCTTTCCAACATCGCTCCCCGTCAGACCCATGACATGTGCGCGAAGTTCTTTGAGGGAGATGTGGCCGGAAGCTGTAAGATGCAGCTGGATGCGATCCCGTTGGTGGAGGCACTGTTCTGTGAGGTGAACCCGATTCCTGTCAAGAAGGCCATGAATCTGATGGGAATGGAGGCCGGACCGTTAAGAAGACCGCTTACGGAGATGGAGGATGCGAATGCGGCGAGACTGGAAGCGGCAATGAAGGATTACGGCCTGCTGTAAGCGCAGAGGCTTTGAAATGAATTGAAAGAAAGCATGTAAGAAGCCGGGAGACGGGCGGCAGGCCTGTCTCCCGGCCTCGGAATGGAGGGAAAGAATGGTTAAAATACTGATACATGGCTGCGGCGGACATATGGGACAGGTGGTAAGCCGTATGGCTGAAGAGGATGCCCAGCTTCAGACCGTAGCGGGTGTGGATCCGTTTCCGGGAGAAGGACATCCCTATCCGGTCTACCGGAGTCTGAAGGACTATCAGGAAAACGCGCCGGAGAAGGCGGACGTCATCGTTGATTTTTCTTCTGCAAAGGCTGTGGACGAGCTGCTTTCCTTCTGTGAAGAGACGAAAACGGCCTGTGTGCTGTGCACCACCGGCCTTTCGGAGGAACAGCTCGCCCGGGTAAAGGAGGTCTCTGAAAAGACGGCCGTCCTCAAGTCCGCGAACATGTCCCTTGGCATCAATCTGCTTCAGAATCTGCTGAAGAAGGCTGCTGTTGTTCTGGCGGAGGCGGGCTTCGATATTGAGATCGTGGAAAAGCATCATAACCGGAAGCTGGATGCGCCCAGCGGGACCGCCATCGCGCTGGCGGATTCCATCAATGAGGAATTTGACAACGCCTATCATTATGTGTATGACAGAAGCACGAGAAGGCAGAAGAGGGATGAAAAGGAGATCGGTATTTCCGCAGTCCGCGGGGGAACCATTGTGGGAGACCACGACGTGATTTTTGCCGGCGAGGACGAGGTCATCACCTTTTCCCACAGAGCCTATTCCAGAAATGTTTTTGCGAAGGGCGCGCTGCAGGCGGCGAAGTTTTTGAAGGGACAGCCTGCGGGACTGTATGACATGAGTGATGTAATCGGCGGTTAAACGTTTGGGCCCCGGCGTAAAACGCCCCGGCAGGGAGGGAAGCATGGAAGATCTGGAAATGAATTATCTGAGAAGCCTTTCGAAACAGTTTCCGACGATTGCCGCTGCATCGACGGAAATCATTAACCTGCAGGCCATCATGAGCCTGCCGAAGGGAACGGAGCATTTTCTGACCGATATCCATGGGGAGTATGAGCAGTTCAACCACGTCCTCAAGAACGGTTCGGGAAGTGTGAAACGAAAGATTGACGAGGAGTTTGGAAACACGCTGACGGGAAAGGACAAAAGAAGTCTGGCCACGCTAATCTATTATCCGAAGGAAAAGCTGGAGCTGGTGATGCAGGAAGAGGAGGATCAGGAAAGCCTGGAGGACTGGTTTAAGATCACCCTTCACAGGCTGGTACAGATGACCCGGCGGGTAGCCTCCAAATATACCCGTTCCAAGGTGAGAAAGGCACTTCCGCCAGATTTCTCTTATGTCATTGAAGAGCTGATTACGGAAAAGGAAGAGGTACAGGACAAGGAAGCCTATTATAATGAGATCATCCATACCATCATCCGCATCGGCCGCGCGCCGGATTTCATTGTCGCGCTCTGCAATCTGATCCAGCGTCTGGTGATCGATCATCTGCACATCGTCGGGGATATTTATGACCGGGGAAAAGGGCCTCATATCATCATGGACACCCTGAGCGATTATCATTCCGTGGATATCCAGTGGGGAAATCATGATGTGGTGTGGATGGGGGCTGCCAGCGGCCATGCAGCCTGTATTGCCAATGTGATCCGGGTTTCTGCCAGATACGGAAACCTGGATATTCTGGAAGAGGGCTACGGAATCAATCTGATTCCCCTTGCCACCTTTGCGCTGGACACTTATGCGGATACGGACTGCAGCGTATTTTCCATTAAATACGGGGAGGATTACGACTGCAAGGATCTGGATCTGGACATGAAGATGCATAAGGCCATCGCCATCATCCAGTTTAAGCTGGAGGGACAGCTCATAAAGAGACGGCCGGAATTCGGTATGGAGGACAGGCTTCTTCTGGATAAAATCGATTATGAGAAGAAGACAGTGAATATCGGCGGTGTGGAATATCCCATGCGGGATACTGACTTTCCCACCGTGGATCCGGCGGACCCGTACCGGCTTACGGAAGAGGAAGAGCAGGTAGTGGAGCGGCTGCGCCATGCCTTCGTGCACTGCGAGAAGCTGCAGCGCCATGTCCGTTTCCTGTTTTCCAAGGGAAGTCTGTATAAGGTGTACAATTCCAACCTTCTTTACCATGGCTGCGTTCCTGTGGATGAAAACGGAGAGTTCCTGAAGGTGAACGTGTTCGGACAAGAGTACAGCGGAAAGGCTCTGTACGATATTCTGGATCATTATGCCAGAAAGGGCTATTATTCCAGAGATAAGGAAGAAGCGGGAAAGGGCAGGGATATCATCTGGTATATCTGGACCGGCCCCAAATCCCCGGTGTTCGGCAAGGACAAGATGGCAACCTTTGAACGTTACTTTGTGGAGGATAAGACCACCCATACGGAGAAAAAGAACAGCTATTACAGCCTGACGGATAATGAAGAGGTGCTTAACCGCATTCTGAAAGAATTCGGACTGGACCCGGCCACCTCCCATATCATCAACGGCCATGTGCCAGTGGAGCTGAAGAAGGGAGAGACGCCCATCAAATGCGGCGGAAAGCTTCTGATCATCGACGGAGGCTTTTCCAAAGCCTATCAGGGAAAAACTGGAATCGCCGGCTATACCCTGGTGGCCAATTCCCACGGAATGACGCTGGTGGCCCATGAACCCTTTGAATCTGCTGAGGCCGCCATCCGCAAGGAGTCGGACATCATTTCCGATTCCATCATCGTGGAAACCGCCGCGCACCGCATTCGTGTCGCGGATACGGACATCGGCGCTGAGCTGAAGGAAAGCATCCGCTATCTGGAGGAGCTCCTTGCCGCCTATATGGACGGAACTCTGATCGAAAAAGGGGTATAAATATCAGAAAAGGTGTTCCCATGGTTCTTATCGGAACCGGGGAACACCTTTTTGACATCAGGCATCTGTTACCTGGTATCGGTCATGTCCTTCACGCCGTCGGCAGCATCCTTTACCACATCGCCTGCGCCGTCGATCACATCCTGTACGGCATTGCCGACATTATCGGCGGCGTTTTCAACGGCATTGCCGGCGTCATCGGCCGCATTTCCCACCGCATCGCCCGCATCATCGATCACGTTGCCCGTATCGTCTATAATCCCGGAACTTTCATTGGCGGTGCTGTTTCCTCCGGCAGTTTCCTCCATCGTTTCCGTGGCGGTTTCTCCGGTGGTTCCGAGATTGCTTCCGTTGATTCCGGTGGATCCGGTCTCATTTTCAGGAAGGACGGCGTCTGTGTGTGTTTCCCCGGCTGCCTGAGAAGTTTCCGTCATGCTGTTTGCCATATCGTCCGCATTCTGCTCTTTCCTGCCGCAGGCAGACGTACAGACAAGCATCATGAGGAGCAGGAGCGCAGGAATTCTGTTCAGCCTTTTCATTTCTACCTCCTTTTTGCCGCCGTAAGGCGG
>ULPS01070315.1_pt1 | contig 19055 bp, 17 predicted proteins | sample 1953711 | NCBI WGS metagenome assembly ULPS01 (sample SAMEA4835635, study PRJEB28245) | human gut metagenome | biome: gut microbiome; material: fecal sample | place: Denmark | collected 2008 | reverse complement strand
AGCGCGCTCCCAGCTGTCTCTCAAGCCGTACCAGCATGGAGATACATCCTGCCCAGCCGCCCGTCAGGTAGTGTACTTCCCGGTATTTCAAACGGCTGCGGGACTCCTTCAGATACCGGTAAGTCTCCGCCTCTGTGAACCAGAAATTTTCCGGCATGACCACCGCCATGATCCCGTTCCAGATAAACTCCAGAAATCCCTCAGGCATCCTGCCGTCCACTGCCAGCAGAATCCGGTCCTCCCTCGGCATTGTCTGAATGAATCTCCAGAATCCACGGGACGAATCCGGGTACCGGTCCCCCTGCGGCTTTCGGATCAGATACCAGTTGACGCCGTCATTTTTTCTCCTGTCCATGGCGCTGCCGTCCTCAATCTCATCCACTGAACAAAAGACTGCATTCACTTCAGGATGTTTCTCCAGCAGGATCCTCACCGCCGTCTTCTTTCCCGTTCCCGGCATACTGCTCAGACAGACGGCAAGATGTTCCTTGAGCATGGATTCTATACCTGCTGTTTTATCGATGGCCACCTCTCTGAGATTCACACTTTCCTCATGCAAGACCGCCCCCTCCCTTCGCACAGATCATGGTACGCCGCTTTTGTCCGCGGCCGGATCTAAGAAGCATTTTCCAAAACATTATTGTGCATATTCTCCCGCTTGTTTATTCCACATCAGCCGCGATCAGACAAAAAAGTAAAGATTTAAAGTCACACACCTTCCCCGTACTCATGGCTTTAAATCTTTACTTTTTCTTCTTTGCGCTCTTCTTCATACCATTTAAGAAAATCTCCGAAGACTTTTTTCTCTGCCTCAGCGCGCGCCTTCGCCGCGTCTTCCAGATGGTCGTAGCCTCCAAGGTAATAACACTTCTTCCTGAACATGATCTGAGCGATCCATTTGTTTCTCTTAGAACTGTAGTAAACGCCGCGCACACCGCTCGTATTCGTCTTATACATCACATCCGGCTTGAGCAGCTCCAGGCAGGTGCCGTCGGCATAGTGCAGGTTCTTCTGCGGGCTGCGCCGGCATCCGCAGCTTGTCGTTGTTCCGTTCTGAAGATTGGACTGCCGCACATCCGTCATCTTCCCGCAGTCGCACCTGCAGCGCCAGATATGGAATCCCTTCTTCTTTCCAACGTAAGATACCACCGTGAGCATCCCGAACCTTCTGCCGATCAGATCCTTAAGGGGCGGCCTCCTTCCGCACCCACAGCTTCTGACGCTGCCGGTGATCAGCCGTCTCTTCGTCGTTTCCGTAATATTCCCGCAGTCGCATTGACAGCGCCACAGAGGATTCCCGTCTCCCGCCTTATTTCCCGATCTGCCCAGGACAGTCAGCTTTCCGAACCTCATGCCGGTCAGATCCTTCCCCGGCAGGACAGGCGGCTTCTCGCACCCGCAACTGTAGATTGCTCCCGGTTTCAAGCGCCTGCTCTCTACTGTGATAATATTTCCACAGTCGCATCGGCATTTCCACACGACCGCGCCGCGGATCCTCTCCTCTGTAGGTTCGAGGACGGTCAGTTTTCCCAGGCGCAGGCCGGTCAGATCTTTATATTTCATCGATTCGACCACCCTCCTTGACATCTGCCGCTGCCTCAAGAGCTTCTCGAGACAAATTCAGCGTCTCCTCTGTATAACGGCACATATATTTCGGTATGCCATCGCAGCGTCCTGTCTCCAGCTTTGCACAGGCGGCACAATTCTGACAGATCCGGCGCATCCTGCACATACTGCACTCAGAACTCAGCCTGATCTTCGCCGTCTCCTCCGCAAGCTGCCGCCACGCCGCCATAAAATCCATAGAGAATACAGGAAGAGATGGCTCTGTCAGCATGACGCACGGGCGCATATACCCCTGCCAGCTGACAGTAAAGGAACTTCTGCCGGCCTGACACTGCATTTCTCCCGGAGTTCTCTCCCCCGGTCCCGTCTCACTTACAATGGTTACTTTCTCCTTCGCAGCAGCAAGATAGTTTTCTCTCGGAAGGACTGTTCTGAGAAATGCCATCCTGCCCAGCGCCGCCTCTTCGGGAAGGAGGCGGGACTGCTGATCAAACGGCCTGCGCCGCTCTCTCACCGCAGGATACATGTAGGTGTCTATATTGACTGCAGCACCCAGCTTTTCTGCGATATCCACGATATTCTTAATATCTCCCTCGTTTGCTCTGACCAGGCTCCCATTGATCTTCACATCAACGTTCCTCTCCCGAAGCAGCCGGATCGCCTGCGTTGCCTTATCGAATCCGCCCGGATAATGGCACAGCTTTTCATACGCTTTCTCATCCGAACCATACAGGGTAATATTTATCCGTCTGGGCGGATGTTGAGCGAAAAAATCCGCCCACTCTTCATCGAGCAGCGTTCCATTTGTATTGACAGTCAGGATCATCCCCATTCCTCTCAGCCCCAGATAGACTTCCCGGAATCCCGGGTAGAGCAACGGCTCTCCTCCCGTAAGCAGAACAAACAGCGTCCCGGCCTCCTTCATCTGATCCGCCAGTGCCAGCCATTCATCCGCTCTGCGGAGCCGCCCCTGCTGTTCCATCTCTTCCCTGCTCAGACGCACATAGCACATATCACAGTTCATGTTGCAGAGAGGAAGCAGTTCCAGACTGGCATTTAGGGGAATATTTTCGCGGGCCGCCCGCTCGATCAAATATTTTTCATATGTCAGTTCCATCTGCTTGTATATTCCTTCATTCTGAAATCCAAAACGGCCGGCAAACAACTGCCGGCCGTTTCATTTTTATGTATTGTTTCGATAAAGTTATGAATGGTTCGGATGACTCGAATCCTGCTGCTGAACCACTCCCCAGTGATTCCACTTTCTCCCATCACTTGCGGTTGTATGCCAGAAAATTACATCACCCGCATCAACTGTATTGTTGCCATCCTTTTGAAGTATATAATCAAATCCGCCGTTCAGCCATCCCTGCTCGCCGTTGAATTCACCCACGCTCTGGAAAAATCCACCGTCATCTGTGATTACACGGTTAGCCGATGCATCCCCGCATGTATGGGGAGTGCCTATTGTAGAATGGCTTACATTCCCCCATTCTCCTGTCTGCCAATGAGATCCATACGGCAGCGACGGATCTGATCCTCTCCCGCATGCCAGCTTGAAGCAGGCTGCAACATACTCATTCGGTACAAACTCCTGAACCGCGATCCTCGGTTCTGACCACATCTTTTTCATTTTTACTCTACCTCCTCTAAAATCTTATACTTCAAAGTACTTTCCACAAAATGATCTATGGAATTCCGAATTATCTCTTCTGTCGTGTCATATTCCTGCAGACCTTTCCGGACTACATCTTCTTTTGTGCTTGGCTGTTCAAAAGCCTTCCAGAGAAATACTGCCGAATCGTTCGGCGCCATCACCGCATTCGAGATCAGGCTCTCTGAGTCAACCGGAATGATCGTATACTCACCCGCGATCTCTCTGAGAATGAATCCGGGCCTGATACGGTATTTCTTCTTTTCTTCAGCAAAAGCTTCCTGACTGAGATACTCCGCCAGTCTGTCATCCTGCAGTCCGGCAGTTTCTCTGCCGCTCAGTCCGCCGGCATTACGGACAAAATGGAATTCAGGTTTTTTATACTGCTTCACATAACACCCTCTTTTCACATCTTTTCCTTAATATCTCTACCAGGGAAAAGCTATTCTCAAATAGTACACCTTTTGATACAAGCCTGTTTTTATGTAAATTCCTGGTTAAAAAATACTTCGATATCAAAATAATATAATTTTTTTTCGGAAATCCCTTGATTTATACAGATGATTCGCATATAATGTTTACCGTAAATTAGCTATCATAAGGTGTACCTTTTGATAGCTTTTTTCATTTTATCATTCTGCTTTTCTCTGTCATCCGATAGTCCCTCAGCCTGCGGTAAAATGTAGCTTCGCTCATCCCGCACTGCCTGAGAGCCTCTTGAATAGTAATTTCTTTCTTTTCCCACGCCATGATCGTCTGCTCGAAATGGTCCGGCATCTTGATCTCCGGCCGCCCGAACCTGACGCCTCTCGCCCTCGCGGCCCTGATTCCTTCCGCCTGTCTCTGCCGGATATTGTTGCGCTCATTTTCCGCCACAAAGGACAGGACCTGCAGGACAATATCACTGAGAAATGTACCCATGAGATCCTTTCCCCGGCGGGTATCGAGAAGCGGCATATCCAGAACTACGATATCGATTCCTTTTTCTTTCGTCAGAATACGCCATTGTTCGAGAATTTCCGCATAATTCCGTCCAAGCCGGTCAATGCTCTTGACATAGAGCAGATCATCCTTTTTCAGCCGTCTCACCAGGCGTTTATACTGAGGACGCTCGAAATCTTTTCCCGACTGTTTATCCATGAAAATGTTATTCTCTTTGATAGCCAGCGCCTGCAGCGCGATCCTCTGTCTGTCTTCATTCTGGTCACGGCTGCTGACGCGGATATACCCATATATTGTTACCAAAAAAATACTCCTTTCCTGTTTTTGTTCAGAAAATCCCTATGTCTGCTGTTTTCGTCTGTACACCTGCTGTCATAAATACTTCTCTGTTATTATTTCATCTTTTTTTCAGATTACCCGTAAAGTCCGTTATCCCCTCCTCCTTCTGCTGCAGATCCGAAATCCGCTTCGCGCTCTATAAAACAGGAGAGCGCAGATCCATAAAAGATCTGCGCTCCATTATTTTATCTTCTTATTTAGCTGCTATATCCGTCTGCGCCTGAGAGACCGCCTGCCGACATCCGCAGCATCTTTGCCCCGGTCCTTTTTGTCTATTCCCCCATCTTCACCATACATTTTATCCTAATTAGATATTTGTTAAAAATATTGTATCATTTCAAAGACGCGGGGAACAAGCTGTTTACTGTTTGTTTCACTTTTTTTCAAAATACTATTGTTAATTCCCGCCAACTTGTTTATTCTATTATAGTAACAATCCATTAAATAAAGTGAGGTATATGAGATGAAACCGATTAAAGAAGGAAAAGTCCGCGAGATTTATGACAACGGCGACAATCTGATCATGGTAGCTACCGACAGGATCAGCTGCTTTGATGTTATCCTGAAAAATAACGTAACTAAGAAAGGAACTGTCCTGACCCAGATGTCCAAGTTCTGGTTCAACATGACAGAAGACATTCTTCCGAACCACATGATCTCCACAGATGTGAAAGACATGCCGGAATTCTTCCAGCAGCCGCAGTTCGACGGAAACAGCATGATGTGCCGGAAGCTGAACATGCTCCCGATCGAGTGCATCGTCCGCGGCTACATAACAGGAAGCGGCTGGGCAAGCTATCAGAAAGACGGTACTGTATGCGGCATCAAGCTCCCGGAGGGGCTGAGAGAATCCGACAAGCTCCCGGAACCGATCTACACTCCGTCCACAAAGGCTGAGATCGGCGATCATGACGAGAACATTTCCTACGAGCAGAGCGTTGCCCACCTGGAGAAATATTTCCCGGGCAAAGGCGAGGAATACGCTTCCAAACTCCGCGACTACACCATCGCCCTGTACAAGAAATGTGCGGACTACGCGCTGAGCCGCGGCATCATCATCGCAGATACAAAATTCGAGTTCGGCCTCGATGAAGACGGAAACATCGTTCTCGGCGACGAGATGCTCACACCGGACAGCTCCCGCTTCTGGCCGGCAGACGGATACGAGCCGGGACACGGACAGCCGTCCTTTGACAAGCAGTTCGCACGCGACTGGCTGAAGGCAAATCCGGACAACGACTGGACACTGCCGGATGATATCGTTCAGAAGACGATCGATAAATATCTGCAGAGCTATGAGATGCTGACAGGGGAGAAGCTGCAGTAAGCCCTCTTCTGACAACATTTTTTAAAAAAGGGGGTTGCTGCCCCCTTTTGAATCAGACAGTATTCGTGATGAGGCTACAGCCAATTACGCGAGCAATCTGGACCAGAACAGACAACACCGTCGGAATGTCAGGACATTCCGACGGTGTTCTGCTTTTCAGATCAATGGCATCTGCCTTATCTCCGAAGGGGGAAGGGGTTAAAAATCTATATATCTTTCTTTCTGGATAACAGGAATAAAACTGCAAATCCGGAAACGACTGTCAGACCGATCACACCCATGGCGTTCACTGTATCTCCCGTCTTTGCAGCAGAAACTTTACTCTTATTCGAAGAATCCGACGTTGTGCCTGGTTTATTATCTGCTGCTGTGCCCGGATTCTGTACACCCGGCGCAGGCTCGGTCGATGTATCCGCATTCTTCGTCAGATTTGCATAAGCATCAGAAAGAGCTGCAAGCACATTGTCTACATCCTCCTGCGTCGCACTCTCATCTGCCAGCACTTCTTTTGCCTTGTTCAGTGCGTTCTGGAATGCATCCCAGGAGTCCGCTGTGTAATTCTCATTTTCCACTTGCTCCATGCTGCTGATTTCTTCAGACAGTTTATCTTTATTAACAAGGACACTTGCATAGGTCAAGCCATAACCGCGTGGATACACTATCGTATCTGTATAGGTTCCCGCTGTGCTGTCGAATTCGGGGACATTAACCGGAAGCTTTCCAGCTGCCCCGAAGATTCCGAAGGAGACCTCCATTGCGGCTGTTATATTCGGTCCGGATGCCGCGTCTTCCGCTGTTATAAATCCTCCCATGATCTCTGTCGGGTCTGATGTTGAACCCTTACAGCCATAGACTGCCAGAATCGCATCCGCATTTGCATAATGCTGGACATCATATGGTTTGTCTACGCTGAATACTACAGATTTTTTGCCGTTTTCCGAACAGTAATCTGTCACCTCGGTAGGTACTCTTGTAAGCCAGTGTGCAGGCATCATCGCGGACGCGCTGCTCACTTCTGAGTTCACCAACACGATCGTCGCCCAGTCCAGATATTCCCGCAGGCTTTCTGCCGAAGCGGAACTGTTGTAAACAACGGCCTGAACCTCAGCGCCGTCCGGGACAAGGCCTGCTGCCTTTGCCCGGTTCCATCCAATCAGAAGACCTGCCTGCTCGTTGCTGTACGGGCACAGCAAAAGGACCTTGTCCGAGGATGTGAGGCGAAGCGGCAATGTATTATTTTCATTTTTTATCACTGTCGCGGCTTCCGCAGCCAGTTCTCTTTCGATAGCTCTATTTTCATCACATCCCACAACTGCTTCTGCATTTTCCAGGGAAAGACTATCTGCATTGTAATCCAAAATCCCTCTCTTTTCTTTAAGTGTCAGAATTCGTCTAACAGACTGGTCCAGTCTCTCTTCTGTGATCTCGCCGCTCTCTACTGCTTCTTCCACGCCCTGGATGATCGCATCCATCTCTGCAAGATCTTCTGTATTATTATACAGTGAGCACGGCATTAGGACGATGTCCACACCTGCCTTGATCGCCAGCTTGGTCGCCTGTACCTGATCATACATTGCTGCTACCGCATCCATATTCATAGCATCTGTGATAATCACGCCGTCATAGCCCATTTTATCCCGGACCAAATCCGTCAGGATTGCATGAGACAGGGTAGCCGGAAGCGGCTCCTGCTGACCGGTCTTCTCAGAGTAAACCGTACTGCTGTCCAGCTGCGGGAACATAATATGTGCCGTCATGATCAAATCCACTCCGGCATCCATTGCCGCCTGGAACGGAAGCAGTTCATTTGTCAGCAGCTCATCCAGCGACTTGTTTACGACCGGGAGCCCAGTATGGGAATCTGTCGCTGTATCGCCGTGTCCCGGAAAATGCTTCGCCGCTGATGCAATACCATATTCATTCATTCCCTCAATCATGGCAACGCCCATGTCCGCCACCAGCTGGGGATCATCAGAGAAAGAACGCAGTCCGATAACAGGGTTGTTTGCATTGCTGTTGACGTCTACAGAAGGAGCAAAGTTCGTATTGATCCCGAGCGCGCTCAGCTCACTTCCAATCACTTTGCCTGCCAGCCTTGCATTCTCCACATTGCCTGTTGCACCTAACGCCATATTTCCCGGCAAAGCCGTGCCCGAACCCAGACGGTAAACTGAACCACCCTCCTGATCAATGCCGATCAGAAGCGGGATCCCTCCGTCTGCGGTCGCTGCTCCCTGGAGCGCCTGCGTCAGATTAAAAGTCTGTTCTGTTTCCTTTACATTGTTTGCAAACAGGATGACACCACCGAAATCATAATCTTCCAGTATCTGAGCTACCTGATCATTCATGACTTCAAAATCTTCATCATTTTCCCCATCGCTCAGATCCGAATCCCATTTTCGGAAATCCGGCATCATCATCTGTGTAATCTTCTGGCGTACTGTCATTTTGGACAAGATTGATTCAACTCTTGAAGCGGAGCTTTCGTCTGCTGCGCTGACCTGTACGGCGGCTGTCGGCACCGCGGTAAGGATAACAGCCAGCGTCAGGAAGAAAGCACAGATGTCTTTTAGTTTTTGCTTCACGCTATTTTCCTCCTTTTTTTACAGATGGCCGCAGATACATTTTCCCTTTCCTGGCAGAAACAGAAATGCTGCGGCCGAATCATTCCACTATTTGCTTTTTTGACTCCTTCCCACTAGGATAATAGCATTTTTTCCCTGATTTGTATATATTGGCAGGGGATGGATGAGCGGAATTCTGTGACTAAATCCACTGCTCTGCTTGTTATTCCATCATCTCATCCTTTTTCTCCAGGATCGCTTCCACAGCCGCGCACGCCGGGCAGTCGCAGTATTTTGCTCCTGCTGCCTTGATCGCTTTCCCGTGCTCCGCAACACCTTTCGCAGCTTCAGCGCCGCCGAACACCTTCGCACCCATCTCTGATTCTGCAAATGCGATCAGGTTGTCCACCGGCATGATATCAGCTTCCAGCTCTTCGATATATTTCTTCGTCTCTTCCGCTTCTTTCTCTGTTCCGACAGCGTCAAGCCAAGCCTGAGCCGCCTCCTTCGCCTCTTTACTGCAGGACGGAGCCGCCATCAGCTCATGTGTTTTCCCTACTACATAATCCATTACTTCTTTTTTCATTGATAATACCTTCCTTCCTGTAATTTCTCAGCAACAGTTCAGCCGCGCAGGGATAAGCTGTTACATTTTCTTCTATTCTAGCACAAACCGGCAGGATTTACGATATCCGTCATTATCGATCCGGTCAATTTCATTTTCGCTCGGATCCAAGTCCAATACTAAATTCCTCGACAAATCTTTCCAAAATACTTAATCCTGTTCCAGCAGTTTCATTTCGCTGTCCTTCACCGGCTCCTGTCCGATCCAGGATAATGCCTCATTGATATCAAACGTCTTGCGCCCATCTTCATTTACAAAACAAGGGATTCCGATCCCGCTATGCTCTTTTACCGGATCAAAAACAGGATCTGTATCTCTCAGACGCAGAAATTCCTTGAGTTTGCCGGTGTCCTCTGTGATCTCGATGAAATCACTGTCAAATCCCCTCGCCTTCTGGATCGCCAGATAATTTCTGCAGTCCACACAAATCTTAGATCCGTATACTTTCATCTTATGTCTCTCTTCCTTCTCTTTCATCATTTCCTGCATTTTATATTTTCCTCCTGTCTTTCTTTCAGTTTATCAATCTTAATGATCGTAAGCCTCGCCTATCTTCTGTCTTGCAGCATGGACAGATAAGACATTCTCACAGTATCTGAAATCTGATATCCGAGACTGTTCAGAATATCTTCTATCCTTCCGAGCGCGGCATCTTTCTTTTCTTCGCTGTCAGCCAGGATCTCCAGTTCCAGAAATCCTCCCAGCCCGTGTACATCGTCCAGGCATGCGGTTACGGACTCTTTCTGCAGCATTATCCTGTCCTTGATCACTTCTGGTTCTGCCGGCATATATCCGATCGCCTTCAGAATCTTTCTGCAGACCGCCCCGTTCTCCACACCGGTTTCCAGTTCCTCCCGGGTCATCGTCCGGGAATCCAGCTTCTTCCCTTTGAAATTGATCTGCGCCCGCCGCTTTCCGGTCAGATGATCTTTCGTTTCACGCACCCGCAGGGCCTCGCCATTCGCTCTTATATCTCCCCGCTGATTGTCAAAATATGTATCGCGTTCTTCAATAAATGCCGTTTCTTTAAATCCTGCCTGCAGAAGCTTTCCCTTGATTAAATCTAGATCTGCAGCCGGCAGCTTTACTTCTACTTCAATCATTCTAATTCTCCTTTTCGCCAGATCCGGCAGTCATATTCTCTTCTTTCTTACTGGAAAAAGTCCCTCGCCTTACGGCGAAGGACTATACTTTCACCCCAACCACTTATATACCGCATATTGGTCAGCGGTAAACTTTCACCTCGACCATTTATATACCACATATCGGTCAGTGGTAATCTTTCTTTACACTTACTCTCTAGCAAGTACAAAGGGAAAAGGCAATGCAGCATATTCCTCATTATCTTCTGCAATGTAATTTCGGATATTCTTTAAATCCTTTGCAACAATCGGATTGATCCGCAGTTTTAACATCTTATTCCCCCACAAGTGCTTTCAATTCATCCAGATCCAGCCAGCCTTCGCCGTCTTTCACTGCTTCTTCAGCTTCCTGCAGCTTTATCAGAAGTTTTTTCTCTGCGCGGTCACGCTCGTAATCTTCAATATCCATAACTACAAAACGTCCTCTGCCATTCTTAGTCAGATACACCGGTTCTCCTTTACGGCAGTTCTTCAGGACTTCATTATAATTTCTCAAATCAGACACTGGTAAAATATTGGGCATATTCTTTCAGCGCCTTCCTTGATTCCATATTATCTTTGCTGCCTTTATTATACACAGAAAGCTGTAAAATTCAACGTAGATTTTTACAGCTTTCTAGAAGGAATTGTCATTATGAATATTTCTGTTATAGCAGTTTAGCATAGATTTGCCAGATTCCTGCATTATTCAAACTCGGTTCTATTCTCCAAAACTTAAACAAATTTGTTTAAGTTTTATAAGCTTTCCGATTTCATTTATCTCATTTTCATATTGTGCGCTGACTTGCTGATCCTCAGTTGCCGTCGCGTTGCCATGTATGTATTATATCAGAGAAGGGGCTAAAAGCGAAGATTTTATTTGAAATTTATCAAAAAATTCCACCTATTATCTTACAGCAGGGATTATTCCAATAAACACAAAGAATCCTGTAAAGTATTGACAATATTTGTTTTCTTACTATATGAATATCTTATTAGTACTTGGTTTATTTTATTGTAACTTAATTTATGTTACATATTAAAATTAATAGAATAATGTCTTAGTTATCTTATCTAGCGGAACAAGTTTATCGCAATAACTATATAATATGTTTTACCAAAAAACTATAAACTACTAAATATATAATGGCATTTTACATCATCCATTATGTAAAAGTTCCCAAGCTTTCTGCAATTCTTGCTTGTGTATTTTATACCATTCCTGTATTTCGGCAATCATTTGTGTTGTTAATTTTTTCTTTCCCAATTTATATGGTTTGCCATCGCTTAATCTAAAGACCGCTTCATATTCATTATAAATGACATGGAAATGCGGAGGATGGAATTCAAATTCTCTTGCTCTCACTTGAATTATATATTTTCGAGAAATATTCCAAGTTTTTATTTCCGGCTCGCTTATCCACCATGTGAGATCATATATATTATCAAGATTATACTCTTTTTCCAATCCGTTATACCGAACAACAATTGGCAGATTTGCAATATAATAACTTGGGTGAATAAACGAAACTATTCTACCTTCATGTTCTATCGCTTTTGAAAAACAATTAGGCTCTACAAAATTTTCTTTGTATTCCTCATCAAACATATATGCTTGAATATCTAAATCATTTTCACCCATCCCTTCCCAAAAAGGATTTTGAGAGATTAATTTAATTAATTGATTTTGCAAAATTGTTCTTTCAATTGTACGTTCATTTTTCTTTTTAGGAATTTTATTCAAAGTAATACCATTACAAATTTCAGATTGCCAAAATGTATCTTTTTTCCAAATAACATTGTCCTTATGTTCTTCTATCTTTCTTAATACAGGTAAAGTATAATTTCGGAGAGATTCAAAAAACTCGTCTACATCTTTAAATTGCCCTCTTAATGAATACTCATTTAAAAAATAGTTCATTATCTTTGGTAGACCTCTTTTCTTATAATCCTAACATTCGGTTTAAATCAATTTCAAATTGATCAAATAAATCATCTATATCCATTTCATCGTTTGTTCCAACTATTTTTCCATATTCTTTAAATATAATTGGGTTACACTGTGTCTCACAATGTTCATTCATGGCCAAAAAATTAACTGATATATCTTCCTGCTGTATTTTTTTTGTTGCAACGCCTACGCGCAATCCATTAAAAATATGATCACTATGTGTTTCCACGAATAATTGCCGACCTGCTTTACTAACAAAATATAAAAAATCGCACAATCTCGACTGTGCCTTAGGATGCAAATGAATCTCTGGATTCTCTATAACAATAATAGAATCCTCTTCAGATCCTAAACATGATATAATTATACTAATCAAATAACTGATTCCTGATCCCACATTAATTGGTCTACAATACAATGCTTCTGAACTAGCATTTGCAGGATTATTGTTATATTTTACCTGTAAATAGTTTGTTTTTTTTATATCGTTAATTGCCAACGTGGTTCCTACAATATAATTTAACCAGTAATTCACCTGTTCCAACAAACTATTGGTAACATCTGCACCTTCCACAACAAGTTCATTCTCGACATTCTTGCTCTCATTTTTTAACAAATACGCCATAGCATACTCCCCATCTATACCAAAATCACTTTCATTCAACATGTTTTTAGCATAGATATCAGTAACCCCAATTCGATGACAAGATAGATAATGAAAACCAAATTCATCACTAATCAAATCCGATTGTTCAGAATCATCAATATCATCAAAGATTAGAATATCTTCTGCAGGAATCTCATCCAACGACGTTTGCACGTTATATGTTTCATTTTCTTTATCCTCGATAAATTCTATCCACGCTGGGCTATTTTTACCGTTTTCCTTAATCTCGATTCTGATAGAGCTATTGGGCATATAATAATTTCTGACTTCACGAAAATCACCAATTGAAATGTATTTTCCATTAAGTTTTTGTTGAGCCACCAATAATAACCCCTGCAAAAGTGTTGATTTTCCAGAAGAATTTGTTCCTACAAACAAATTTAATTTAGAACATTTAACGGTTAAATCTTTAATAGATTTTAATGCTATTATATGAATAGTATCAATCATTACAAATCTCCTCAAACAATTGTTTCATTAAATTAAATCTACCATTTACTTTTATTACATTATCTCTACTATTACCGATACACTCTAGATACTTTTTGCTATTAATCACTCTTTTTAATCCTTGACTAATTTTCTCATGTGGAATTTCTTTATCTATAATTAATGTCATAAAATATAATGTAGTTTCAAAAATATTCATATTTATTGGTTTAGATTCATCTATTTCTCTACGAAAAGCACCTTTCCCCAAAATCTGACTTGACATTTTCAAACACTGAATAGTCATTTCTCTAAGTTTCTCTAGCTCTTCAAGCAAAGTACGATTTAATTGCACTAATGTAACTTCAATCAAATCATCTAAATCACCTATATACTCATATTGTTCCTTATCCTTGAATAATAATCCATTAAATAACAGATAAAAAGCCAAAAACCTGGTTAGTAAATATGACCCTTTCATTCTGACATCTTTCTTTTGCTGAATACGAGTTGCTTTTTCAAACACCTCTGTATTTGTAATACTCGATATCATATTCAATCCTCTTCCATGATATAATGCATTTCTAATTTCCTGTTTGTTTAACTTGGTTCCTCCCCTATTAACCCTGTCAAAAATGTCAAATAATATCTTATCTGGCGTTGGCGGAAGTATCACATGAGAATATACTTGATAATCTTCTAATTGAGATTGATATATTCCCAGCTCATCTTCTAGATCCTGAAACTTTTTTCCATTTAAAAATGTCAAAATTTTTAAAGACTTTAAGGGGAAACTATTATTTAAAAATTCAAATAATGTTGACAATCTCTGTTTTCCATCAACCACTACATATGTAGAATTATTTTGTTGTTTAAAATAAAATATTGGTAATGGAAGTCCCATCAAAATGCTTTCAATTAATTCGCATTTCTGTTTGTTTCCCCATACGTTATTTCTCTGAAAATCTACATCTAGAATTAACTGTTGCTTTTTATATTTTCTAAAAAGTTCAAATACAGAAAAATCTTTTTTAGTTACTCTAACAGTTTCAAAGATAGGTATCTCATCGTTTCCTGCATACTCCAAATTATTTAGTTCCTCTTCATTTTCCAATAAAACATCATCTTCTAGCAATATTTCTTTCATCATCTTCTCCTATATAGTCAGATTTTATCATATTATTCCAAAAATATTAGCTTATCATGAATCACAGTCGTAATTATCTCTCCATATCTAATACCGAAATGTTCTTACAAATAATATATCACATTTTTACATCGATTATAATTACACACTTCTCTTTTTGAATAAAGTTTCACCTATCAAACGAATATTCATCCCTATACATTTCCTTATAAGCGAATTGTTTTCCCGTATAAATGCCCTTTTACGCCACCTTCGCATTATCATTTATCTCTTCAATGACCTTTCTTATCCCCATCCATACATTCAAATCAGTAAAGATATCCACAACACTTCCCTGATCTGTAAACGGTGGTTCCTGTAGCACAGAAAAATCTTTCATCAATCCATTATGTACGATATATTCCACAATCTGATTCACAAAGTAAATCTGCCTGCTGTCCAGATTGGCCTCATTCAGGTATTCAGAAAATGCTTCTTTTGCAGCGTTCATATCCAGGCCCACAATTTCGCGAACAAATTCTCCCAGCGGTTTGTCCCCATATTCTGCCTCATATTCATCCTTCGTTCCCAGATCACTCCACAGAATTTTTTCCAATGTTTTAATATCATCCTGAGTCATTGGCTTATTCTTTTTCAATTTCGCGATGACAAGGTCATCCTGGTGCTGGCGGACGTAATATTCTGCCTTCGCCTTATAATTTTTTAAGTCATCATTTTCCAGTTCTGACTCTTTCCATTCAATGGACAGAATATCATCCTCAAAGTTTGTGTCATAACGCACCTTCTTTTTAGGAAGATACTTCATCAAATCACGAAGGCTTTCCCGAATATGTTCAAATTCATTGATTCCGGCACGATCCAGATAATCCGTATGGAGAATCTGATTGATCAGCTCTGCCTGTATCATAATTTCCGGTATATTGGCCACCGTAGAAATAGCACTGACTTTTTTCAACAGATCACTCCTGGCTTTTCCATATCTCTTTCCGATCAGATATGCCAGCTCTATGCCGTACATCAATGCATCAAACCGAACTGCACTTGCCTCATCTCCATCCAGCAGGATCAGGGGAGCCAGTTCTTCTCTTACAAGCAGTGTATCCTCATAGCTCAGCGTCTGATAGTTGGACCGATCTGAATACAGATCCACATATTTTAAATGCTGACGAACTGCAAAGTTTTCCCGGTTCAGTTCCTGCACTTTTTCACTCATATGCTGTATCAATGCATTCCGGTAAGCAATCAATCGTTCCGTCTGATATTCCATATCCTGCAGTTTGTAAGTAATCTGAAATTCCAGATTAAAAATTGCTCCCTGCAATGCCATCATGTTAGCGGTTGCCTTTCCTTTGTTCATACGGAAAAACTCAAAATTGCCACAAAAATCGAAAATATAAAATTTTTGCTTGTCCTCTCCGTCCAGCAATCCGGGGCATAGTCGGGTTCCTCGTCCAATCATCTGCCAGAATTTCGCTTTACTCATAACCTTCTTAAAAAAGACTAGATTCAATACTTCCGGCACATCGATTCCTGTGTCCAGCATATCTACGGAAATAGCAATCTGAGGAAGTTTATTTGGCTCCGAAAATTCATCAATAGCACTCTGCGCATAAGTCATATAATTATCAATGACTTTCGCATATCCCGGAAGATTCGGATATTCTTTCCCGAAAATCTCCAGAATCTTTTCCGCATGGTCATGATTCTTGGCAAAGATAATCGTCTTTCCCAAAGTTTCTCCATAATTGATACGAATCCCTTTGGTCATAAGAATATGCAGAACCTTCTTTATGGTATCCTCATTAAACAGCCAGGAATTCAATGCAGAAGAACTGATTTTTTCAGGAAGTTCTCCGTTCTCATCTTCAAACGTAGCTTCATAGACTTCCTTGTCTTCTTCTGACAATTCATCATACACAATTCCCTCTTCAATAAATTTCAAAGAAGATTCTACGGAAAGAAAATCTACCAGATAACCGTCTTTGACGGCCTGTGCCAGTTCATATCCATATGTAGGCACACCATTTTCCAGTTCAAAAATATTGTAGGTATTCTTATCAATTTCATCCTTTGGTGTAGCTGTCAAGCCAACCAGGGGCGCGTCAAAATAGGTAAAAATATCTTTGTATTTATTATAAATAGACCGATGGGCTTCATCACATATTACCAGATCGAAATGTCCGCAGGTAAACAGTTTTCCCTCCTCATCCTTTACAGAATCAATACAATTCATCATGGTCTGATAAGTAGAGAAAACACAATGAGCCTGATAATTATCCTTTTCCTCACACAGATTTGTCACAGATAAATCCGGAAGAAGATTCACAAAACTTCGTTTTGCCTGTGTGACCAGAGAATTTCGATCTGCCAGGAACAGAATATTCTTTACCCAGCCATGCTGCAGCAGCACATCACACAGCGAAATAACGGTTCTTGTTTTTCCGGAACCTGTCGCCATAACTAACAATGCTTTCCTACGATTCTTATTTCCAAAGCTGTCACAAACTGCCTTCACCGCACCTTCCTGATAATACCGTCCCGCAATATTCTTATCTACAGTAATATTCTTGAGACTTGTCTTCATAGACTGCAGATTGAACCACTTTTCCAGATCCCGTTTGGAATAGATCATGGATACTCTTCGTTCCGGATACTGCCCGTCATCAATCCTCGTATCAAATCCATTGGTCAGGAAAATAACCGGTCTTCTGCCGTACTGTTTTTCCAGAATATCTGCATATAGCTTTGCCTGCTGTCGTCCTTTTGCCACATCTACGCAGGTACGTTTTGCCTCAATTACCGCAAGCGGTCTATGAGCATCGTCATAGAGTACATAGTCTGCATAGCCCACCTCTGATTTATTTGGCATTCTCGGAAGTTCCAATTCATTGATCCAGTTTTTCCCTTCTATCCATCCGGCATCTATCAGCATGGTATCGATGTAAATCTTTCTGGTCTTATATTCGGATAAATCAAGGGGTTTCGGTACATACGTCTGTTGCTGTTCTTCACGCCTTGCAGTCAGTTGCTCCTTCAATGTCTGATTTTCTGCGATGAGAGCTTTCAGATCAATTTCAGAAATTGGCGGTACTTCTTCTAAAACAGGCTGTTTCTGTTCTTCAAGCAGTTCTGCATGAAACTCTCCTTCCGTATAATCTTTGGCATAACAGTACGCCACAAAATCCAGAAAGATATACAGATTTTCCAGACATAATTTTGCTTGATCCAGGGTAATCTTCTTGCCATTATGAGTCGCATTGTTTCCCACTCTACGGATAAAATCCAGTCTTCTCCAAAGATCCAGATCTACAATATCCTGGAACTCTTCTGTGCTCATCAAGCTGACCAACGTATCTTGATACGGCATGACGAGTGAACCATCCACGGAATACATCCATTTGATAGCAAACTCCATAGCCCGACGACAATTGATCACACTGGCTTCCATATCAATATGTAATATTTTCTCAGCCGAAATGGCTACATCTGCGAAAGAATCAAATTGTGGTTCTTTCTTAAGGAAATCAAAGTTGGTCATTAATAATCCCCCTTACCTCTTCTTTTTCGCAGCACTCATGCCTTGTGTGATTTGTTGTGTTACCTCTGGCATTTTCATAGCCTCCGTAATCATTGTATTAACAAAATTCCCACCTAATTGATTCTCAAATTCTTTTTGTTGTCTTTCAAGCTCATATTTATGTTCCAATTCCATCTTTTCTTTTTCCATTAAAAATTTTCTCGTTCTTTTTCTATATCTAATTTATACTGAGTATTTAACTTTTCTAAATCCGTTTTCATTTGTTTTCTCGATATAACAGAACTGGCAATACCAGATATTAAAGCACATACAATGGAAACTATATACGGTAAATACATGTCCATAAATTTTCTCCTTTCAGATATCAATCTGCCATTATACCTTTTAGATAATTAATAAACGCACAGCACGATATTAACATAAATTTTGCTTCTTCAAACGTTGACGCTTTTCCTCCTATATCTCCAGCATGTCTTATACCATTTGCATCACTTGTATACCCATACAATATGTTAAACGCTGACTTCAAAGCAGAATGAATAACAACGCCTCTTTGCTCCAATTTTTTCAACATATTTCCTAGTGTTGCCTCTTTTCCGCGAACTCCTGTAACAATCTCACACATAGCCTCCACACTACTAATGCTTTCTTTAATAGAGTTCTCATAATCAGGATGTTCCCTGTTTGCTAACAGGCTATGAGCTTTTGTGATATGCGAAGTTACCGCTGAATACTCACTATCTAAAGATTCTTGAATTGTATCTATTTCTATTTCATTGCTAATTGGAGAAATTAAACCACCGATAAATCTGTATCCCACATATTCTTGTTTAAACAATTCATTAAACTCTTCAAACACGCTATAGTTCTTTTCTTGTGAAGAATACCCATAACCTCTATATGGATATCTTTCATTTAATTCTTCTTCCCAGTATTCACTTATAGCTTCAACCAAAGTTAATACATCATCATAAGAATTGTTCATTATAACCTGACTTATCTTATCAAAGAAAGCGTCATCCTCTATCTGATTTCTTGCATCGACTTTTTGGCAAAAGACTTCACTACTAATATATCTAAAAAAGCTCTGAATAGTTTCATTCCAATAACCAATATTTTGGTATATAAATTTATATTGCTCACTTATGTTTATGAGCGAGGTCAATTCCTCATAATTGGCGCGGC
>ULPS01032332.1_pt1 | contig 19229 bp, 14 predicted proteins | sample 1953711 | NCBI WGS metagenome assembly ULPS01 (sample SAMEA4835635, study PRJEB28245) | human gut metagenome | biome: gut microbiome; material: fecal sample | place: Denmark | collected 2008 | reverse complement strand
GTGGCAGGAGGATTGTCCTCCTGCTCTGCTTTATTTCAGGGAGGCGGCGGTGCTGTGATCGGTTCATCATTCACGGCAGAAGATGAAGACATCATAGGAGCAAATGATGATTATAAAGCTCTGGAAACAGCTCTGAGAAACCGGATCAATGGCATCGAGGAAGAATATCCGGGATATGACGAATACCGCTACCATGTGGATGAGATCAATCATAATCCGTATGAACTGACTGCCTATCTGACGGTATTGTTTGAAGATTATACGAGAGAAGAAGTTCAGAGTACACTCAACAGTCTTTTCGACCGGCAGTATGAACTGAGTACCCGGGAGGAAGTGGAGATCCGAACAAGAGAGGTAGAAGTGACGGTAACAGATCCTGAAACCGGAGAAGAAATAACGGAGATGCAGACCGAAGAATATGAGTATTATATCCTTCATGTTACGCTCACAAACAAAGGAATGGGGAGTGCGATCCTGTCTTCCAGGCTGACAGATGATCAGAAAGAACGGTATCAGCTTCTTCTGGAGACGAAAGGAAACCGTCCTTATCTGTTCGAAGATGATATCTATGCAAATTCCGGTGGGGAATATACGGATTATGATATTCCGGGCGAGGCGCTCTCTAATGAGCGGTTTGCAAATATGATCCGGGAAGCGGAAAAGTATCTGGGCTATCCCTATGTGTGGGGCGGAAGCAATCCGAGCACCAGCTTCGACTGTTCGGGATTTGTATGTTGGGTGATTAACAACTGCGGAAACGGATGGTCGGTAGGGCGTACTACAGCAGACGGTCTGATGTCATACTGCGATATCATTCCCGCAGAGGAAGCGCAGCCGGGCGATCTGATATTCTTTCAGGGGACGTATGCGACGGCAGGCGCAAGCCATGTGGGAATCTATGTCGGCGGCGGTATGATGATCCACTGCGGCAATCCGATCTCATATGCCTCGGTGGAGACGAGCTACTGGCAGTCTCATTTTTATTGTTATGGAAGGATTCGTTAGGAGGGAGATACGATGGGAGCGAAGTTAGAAAAGATCGGTGCAGAGCTTGAAAAAGCCAGAGCAAAACGGGCGGCACTGGATGTAAAGATCAAAAATCTGGAACAGAAGTATCAGGAAGAAGAAAATACGGAGATCCATGATATGGTTCATGCAGCCAACCTGACGCCGGATCAGTTAGCAGAGCTGCTCCGTATGGCAGCGAAGGCTGCGCCGAATCCGCAGATGCTCATGGAAACAGTGAAGGAGGAGAAACAGAATGAAGATTAAAAAAGTGATACTCAGTCTGATGACGGCAGTAATGATAACAGGGACATTTTCAATGACAGCTTTCGCAAATGCAGAAGAGCCTGCGGATGAAACAGAGACGACGGTGAAAGAAGAGCAGACGGAGGACGTAGAAGAATCTGCGGAGACAGGAGACGACGCTCTTACGCCGGACGGGAATATGACTCTGGTAGATGATGTGGGATCTGAAACAGAAGCCGGAAAACAGTTTATCACGATGGTTACAAAGTCGGGGAATTATTTCTATCTGATCATTGACCGGGATGATAAGGGAGAGCAGACAGTGCATTTCCTGAATCAGGTAGATGAAGCTGACCTGATGGCTCTTATGGATGAAACGCAGTCTACGGGACTGACGCAGGGGGAAGACACGGCGAATACAGAAACTGGAATGGAGACTGTGACACCGGATCAGGAGACAGTGGAAGAAACAGAGCCTGCAGAGGAAGAGTCTGTGGAAGAACCGACAGCAGAGAAGCAGGAAGAAAAGAAATCCGGCAATATGCTTCCGGCGATAATTTTACTCGCTGCGGTGGTAATCGGCGGCGGAGTGTTTGCTTTTATGAAGCTGAAAGGGAAAAAGGAGCAGGAGAAGGAAAAACCTGATCCGGATGATGAGTATCAGGATGAGGACGATGAGGAATATCTGATTCCGGATGATTTTGAGGATCGGGAAGAGGATATGGAAGAAAAGCAGATATGAGTAGGAAGAGTTATATTTTAAGGGCAGCACTTATCTGCCCTGTTACATAAGATACTAAAGTTTTTAATGTGTTTATTTTATAAGAAATATGGTATACTTATTTTAAATTCAATATTCTATGTAAAGTGTTTTATGATAATTACATAAGTATAAAGTTTATCACTGTCAGGAAGGAGTGCTATATGCCCCATTGCAATAAAAAGATGTTATCATTCTTTTTGACAACCAAATGCAATCTTTGTTGTCGGTATTGTTATAATGCCAAAGAAAGAAACTCTATAAAAGAGCAAACGATTCCAATGGAAGTTGCAAAAGCTGCCACAGATTGGTATTTTGAAAATAATTCTAGCCGGCATATTCGTTTTTATGGTCCTGGAGAGCCTACTCAAGAGTTCGAAAAAATGAAACATATTACTGAGTATGCAAAAAATCATCCAAATCGTGGCTACGATGTTACGGTCGAAATTCAAACAAATGGTGTTTTTGCTGATAATGTCAGAGAGTGGATGCTTGATAATGTGAATATTATTTGGATGTCTTTTGATGGAACCAAGGATATTCAGAATTATAATCGTCCTTTAAATCCTAAATATTCGATTGATTTTAATAATCGTACCTCAGCAGATATTCTTGAAGAAAATGTCCGCTGGCTAATCGAAAAAAAGAATAATCGCAATCTTATGGTTGGTGCGCGGGTAACTATTACCGATTTAAACGCTACTCGACAACTTGAATTGGTTAATTATTTTTATGATCTTGGCATAAGATATGTCTGGACTAATCCATTATTTTACAGTGTTGGGAAAATTCCTGTTTGTGATGATTTAGAAAAGCAAAGAAAATATTCTTTTGATATGGATACATATGTCAATAATTATTTAGAAGCATATTATTATGCGAAATCAAAAGGGGTATTCTGGGGAAGTTTTCTTACTATTAATTTTGATGGTGTATCTTATTATCATTGCAGATCATGTACGCCTCTTTCCGCACCTCATATTACTCCTGATAGTTATGTTTCGGCTTGTGATATGGCTTTAGGTGGAAATGCATATCATATGTCATTATTTATTGTTGGAAAATGGGATGTTGAGAATAAAAAATTTATTTGGTATAAAGATAAAATTGAGGCATTAGAAAATCGAAAATCAATTAATATTGATCATTGCAAACAATGTCCGGCTATGTTGCACTGTGGTGGCTACTGTCTTGGGGAAATTGTAAATGAAACAGGGAGATTGGATGGCCAGAATAAAATAAAATGTGCTGCTGTTCGGAAATTATATAAGGAGTTAGGACAGTGTCAGCCTTATCCCTATTTGCATCCATAAAGGAGGGGATGATTGTGGATTTTGATAACATGACAAAAGAAGAATTAATTGATTATATCCAAAAAATGCAGACACAGAGAGCATTTTCTGAAGAAGATCAGTTTCTGTTAAAAATATTAGATGACTCTCCTTTTACGATTTGGGCAAGCGATAGAAATTGTATTATCAAATTTTGGGAAGGGCAATGTGAATTACTATATGGATATAAAAAGGAGCAGGCGCTTGGCAAAGATTTTGTAGATCTTTTTGTGGCTGAAGATGAAAAAAAGGCGGCTCGTGAGGATCAACTAAAAATAATTGATTCGGGAGAGGTTTTTCACAATATAGCTAATGATGTGGCCAAAAATGGGAACACGCTCAGACTGCTTACAAATTGTTGGAGAATGAAGGATCCTAATTCTGATGAATACTGGAATGTTGAAATGGGGCTTATTGTTGATTTTTTTTATCAAGAATTAGAACGTTTAGAAGAAATTATTACAGAAAGCCGTCTTTATAAAGCAAGAATAACTCAATTTATTGAATTGACTAAACATTTAAGAAAACAATTTGCTGAGCGTAAAAAAGTCTTTAATGATGCAATACGTGAGTGCGATAGGCAATCGGTAATTGCAAAGAAAAGAACTGAATTTAAAAAGAGAACGGAACCTGTAAAAAAATCTATAAAGCAAATAGACGAGCAGATGTCAGAACTTATAGATGAATATCTACATAAAATTCAAGTAAGCGGATCTGCCACTGAATGCGAAGAATTAACAGATAAGTTCAAAGAATCATATGAGATGATACTTGATAGATTCGAGGATATAGTTACTGATTTTCAAGAAGTTAATGTTGAGTTCTCTACAGATGGTGTAATCATTGGAAAGGACGCTATATTAAAAGATACTGCATTAGAGCATGAAAAATATCATGTAATGGCTTTCAATTTAAAAATATCCGTAGATAAACAAATAGATAATATTCGAGCACAGGTTACTGTAAATAAAAGTTCAACACTGTTACAGTTTTATGTAGAATTACAGGATAGCATTGATGCGATAATGAAAGAAATCAATTCTATCCAAGGACGAATATATAAGGAAATTGGCATTGTCCAGACATACAATGGAGTTATTGAAATACGTAAAAATATGCTCAGTGAATATGAAAAAGTAGGGAAGAGAATAGATGAGATTTCCGAGGCTTTTAAAAAGGGGAAAAGATGAAGATAATTTATAAATTTATCTGCCTTCCTTTGTTGCATATAAATAGCAATGTATATACTTTTTTCAGTGGTATTGCAGTTTCGGTAGCAACGAATATTTTTACAACAATTTGTATTGATGAATATCCGTTTTCAAGTCAATGGAATTTATATATAGCAACTTTTTCTTTTATAATACTAAGTGGTTTATTATTATTCATTGCTACGAAAATAAGTGGTTTTCAAGAATTCGCCAATAATCCAGGTAATGAGTTTAACAATCAGATGAAGGATATGATTATTCATGATGCAACAGAGGGAAATTACAAAAACTGGGTAAAGAGATATTTTTTAGTTATTGTTTCTTTAGTTGCTGGCATTGTTTTTTTGGCAACAGATTTTTCTTGGTTAACAAGTGGAATAGAATTAATGATAGAGCAAATAGGAGGTTAATATGAAAAGAGCATTAGTAACGGGAGTATCTTGGGATACAGGTATTGGCTTTGCAATTACTAAGCAGCTAGTCGAAGATGGATATTATGTATATGCAATTTATCACAGCGATGAGTCAACTGCAAAAGAAATTCTTGAAAGAGAGTATTTTGAAAAAGTCAAATGTATTCAGTGTGATTTTACTAATCGTGAGGAAATCAAAATGCTTATTAATTCGTTAGAAGGCATATCACTAGATGCCTTGATTAACAATGCTGGAGCATTTAGTGGAGAAGAGGATATTGACCATTATGATATGGCTGACTGGGACAGAGTTTTTGCTGTAAATGTAAATGCTCCGCTTATGTTAAGTACTGGATTAAAAAAGAATTTTAATCCACGTGCTGTAATTATTAATATGGTTAGTACTGATGGACAGAGAGGTTCATTTTCCAGTATTTCCTATGCTGCAAGTAAAGCAGCGTTAATTAACCTTACAGACAGTTTGGCTATTAATTTTGGCTATGATGAGAAAAAAATCAGAGTCACTGCTATTTGTCCGGGGTGGGTAAAAACTTTTGATGAGACAGATCCAAATTCCTCAGAAATGGTACCGTTTATTTCTCGAAGTACAGGATCGCAACTATGTCCTTTAGAAAGATTTGCAGAACCGTATGAAATAGCTAATGTAGTTAGTTTTCTGGTATCAGATAAGGCAAGTTTTGTATCAGGGGGATTTGTTCCAGTTCACGGTGGCTATAGCGCGGTTAGTTTTGATTTGTATGCAGAATCTGGTAAAGCTTTTGAGGGATATCACCCTGAAGAGGCTATTTGCTTACAAAAGGAAAAACATGAATAAAAAAGGAGATACATATGGGTATTAATGGCAGATTTATCCCTGAATTTGAACGACATTATGGCACAATAGCAATATATCCATTTCGGACGGATATATGGAGAGCTGATGCCCATTTTATGCAGGAATATTTGATAAATCTTGTTAAATGTATATCAAAGTATGAAAAAGTGTTCCTTGTATGTAGATTGGAAGATGTTGATACTCTTGAAAAAATTAGTTTTCAAAATGTAAATATCGTTCCTTTTGAGTATGACGATATTTGGGCGCGTGATATTGGTCCAACTTTTATTGTGGAAAATGAAAAAACTAAATGTGTGAATTGGAAATTTAATTCTTGGGGAGGTATTGAAGAAGGATCTTATTACCCTTGGGATAAAGATGATGCGTTTGCCAAAAGATTTGCTGATTATTTACACATAGATTGTATTGACTCAGACTTGGTTCTTGAAGGTGGTGCAATTACAACTGATGGTCAAGGAACACTATTCACAACAAAAAGTGTTTTATTAAACAGAAATAGAAATCCAAAAAAAAACATTGAGGAAGTTGAAAATATCTTAAAAAATAAATTGCATATTCAAAATATTATTTGGCTAGATGAAGGATTAGCCTTGGATGAAACTAATGGGCATATTGACAATATTTTGTCTGTAGTCAGACCGCATGAACTGTGCTTGGCTTGGACTGATGATGTGGGAGATCCAAATTATCGTATTGTAAGAAATTGTTATAAGCAGATTACAGAATCATATGAATGTGTTATTCATAAAATTCCTCTTCCGCCTATGCAGTATATGACTACCGTAGAATCTGCCGGTTTAACACAAAATAAAGATGCACTTGAACGTACCGAGGGGGATTTACTCCCAGCTTCTTATCTAAATTATTATTTAGTAAATGGAGCTGTGATTCTTCCTTCTTTTGGATGTCCAGAAGATAAAACTGTATATGAACAGTTTAAAATGATTTTTCCTGATAGAAAGATCGAGCAAATATATAGTCGTGAGCCTTTGTTAGGTGGCGGAGGGATTCATTGTATTTTACATGAGATTCCCGAAATAAAAAGACCTGTGTGCTCTCGCCTTTCTGAAAAGGTTGAAATACGTAAAAGTGATATTAATAAAAAAGGAATGTTTGCAAAATCGAAAATTTTCCAGGGTGAGATTGTATATGTTAAGGGAGGTCATATCATAACTCGTGGTGAACTTTATTCTTCGTCAACTATTAATAGTTATTTACCGATATCAGATGAATATTATTTAGGTGCTCTTTCTCCTGAAGAGGAAGAGGACATTAAGCTTTATAATAACCATTCATGTGACCCTAATTGTGGAATGAATGGTGACATCACATTTGTAGCGATTAGAGATATTGAACCAGGAGAAGAACTAACAATTGATTACGCATTTATTGATAATGAAGATTACTCATTTGAATGCAGTTGTGGAAGTACAAATTGCAGACATATAATTACAGGATATGATTGGAAAATTCCGGAGTTGCAAAAAAAGTATTATAAATATTTTGCGAGATATCTTCAGTTGAAAATTGATGAGCAACGAAATCATAAACACTAATTTAATGAAACAGTATAAATCCTTTCACTTTACGGGGATTTATACTGTTTTAAAAAGGGTTCTAATTAAAAAGGATATTTGTGTTACAGCAGGGTGAAAATTATTGAAGTATCCTTCACTGTATTTATGTTTTTCGGACAGAATTTAATATAAATTATGATAAACTAAATGAGAAACAAAATGAAAAAAGTCAATTTTGAAAATACAGTATATTTTGTAGATTATGACTGAATGTAGTAGAAGTATTGATTGGTAAATTTATGGGCAATATACATTTCAAGACAGTGCTAGGAAAAAGTTTGAGAAAAACAGTTGTATGTTTCCAAAAAGAAACGAATAATACCCATCTAAATCAAAGTATTTAGGGGCTCAGTGGGAGAGTCTATTTATAATCTCCATATTTATATAATTACAGCAGTCTTGTACTCCCCAGTATAAGGCTGTTTTATTATGCTCAAAAATACGAAAGGAGTGACCAACCATGCCTAAACTTGTCATTACCGAGAAGCCCTCAGTGGCACAATCCATCGCAAAAGTTTTATCTGTAACAAAACGTTGTAACGGTTATCTCGAGGGAAACGGCTATCTCGTCAGTTGGTGCGTCGGACATCTGGTAGAGCTTGCACCGCCGGATCACTACGACGAACACTACAAGAAGTGGAAAAAGGAAGATCTGCCGATTCTTCCCGCCAACTGGAAGTATATCGTATCCACCGGCACGAAAAAGCAGTTCAACATTTTAAAAGAACTGATGAACCGAGACGATGTGGACAGTCTGATCTGTGCTACTGACGCTGGGCGGGAGGGAGAACTGATTTTCCGTCTTGTGTATCATCAATGCAGATGCAGGAAGCCTTTTGAACGTCTGTGGATTTCTTCAATGGAGGACAATGCGATCCGGGAAGGGTTCTGTCATCTGAAACCGGGAACTGAATATGATGCTTTATACGAAGCGGCTTTATGCCGGGAGCGTTCCGACTGGATTGTGGGAATCAACGCTACCCGGCTTTTTTCTGTCCTGTATGGAAATACGCTGAATGTAGGGCGTGTCATGTCCCCGACACTTGCGCTGACTGTTATGCGGGAAGCGGCGATTTCAGCGTTCATCTCCGAACCGTTTTATACGGTGAAGATTCAGATGGATGGATTCACAGCTTCCAGTGAGCGGGTCAAATCAAAAGAAGATGCAGAGAAACTGGCGGCTGACTGTAAAGAAGCGTCTGCTGTTGTGATAAAAGTGGAACGGAAAAATCGGAAAAAAAAGCCTCCGCTTCTCTATGATCTGACGACGCTTCAGAGAGAAGCAAACAAGATCATGGGATACACAGCGCAGCAGACCTTGGATTATACCCAGAGCCTTTATGAAAAAAAGATGGTGACGTATCCCCGGACAGACAGCCGGTATCTGACGGAAGATATGGTTGCCATGATTCCGGAACTGGTGCAGAAGACGGCAAAAAAATTCTCTTTCAGTGATGAAACTGTACCTGTCCGGACCGATCAGGTGATCAACAATAAGAAAGTAACAGATCATCATGCAATTATTCCCACGAAAACGGCGGCAGAAACGGATCTGTCAGCACTTCCGGCCGGAGAGAGGGCTGTGCTTGAGCTGATCGCGCGCAGGCTTGTGTGCGCTGTCGGAATCCCTTGTGAATCTGATGAGACGGCGGTGGAGCTGAGCTGTGCAGATGCAGTATTCAAGGTGAAAGGCAGCATAGTTACCGAGCCGGGGTGGAAAGCCTTTATTTCCGGTGCAGAGAGCGGAAAAGAGGATAAAGAGGATGCTTTGCTGATTCCTGATATTCAGAATGGAATGGAGCTGACGGTGAGCGAAGCTGCCTGTAAGGAAGGGAAGACCGTACCGCCGAAACACTATACCGAAGCCACGCTCCTGCAGGCGATGGAGAATGCTGGTGCAGAAGAAATGCCGGAAGATGCGGAAAGAAAAGGACTTGGCACACCGGCGACCCGCGCGGGGATCATAGAAAAACTGGTGAGGACCGGATTTCTTGAGAGGACGGGGAACAAGAAGACGAAGTATCTGATCCCTACTCAGAAAGGCACGGCGTTGGTTACAATTCTCCCGGAGCAGATTCAGTCCGCGTCTATGACTGCAGAATGGGAAGAAAAGCTGCTAGAAATTGAGCGCGGTGAGTACAGTCCCGATGCATTTATGGGAGAGATCGAGGCTATGATATCAGATCTGGTGAAGAACTACCAGATTGTGCCGGATGCAAAAATCCTTATGCCAAAACAGAAAAGTCAGGAAATCGGGAAATGCCCTGTGTGTGGGAATGATGTTATCGAGGGAGCGAAAGGTTGGTTCTGTGTAAACCGAACCTGCCCGTTTGCGTTGTGGAAACAGAACCGATATTTTGACAGTATCGGGAAAAAGCTTACTGCCTCTGTGGCGGAAAAATTTCTGGCAAATGGAAAGGTGCGTATGAAAGGCTGTAAATCTGCAAAGACAGGGAAAACCTTTGACGCGGTATTGATTCTGGAGACAGATGCAGATGGAAAAGCACGGTTTCGTCTGGATTTTGAGGGAGGAAAGAAATGAACAGGATTGAGAAATGGAATGAGATTACAGGTGCAGAGCAGGAACAGGGAATGATGGAAGCCTTTCTGGAAAGCAGGACAGACAGCTATGCGATCCTTCAGCTCCGTGATATTGATGAAACAAGACAGGAACAGTTTGCTTCGTTGGATTATCTGCACAGGCATGGGAAAGAACCTGACATCGACCATTACGAGATCGTGTATACGGCTGATCTTCCGACATTTACAGACAGAGATGTTATGCTTGAGTCTCTTTATACAAAGTTCAACATTGATCATCCGGCGGATTTTACCGGACACAGCCTGTCTGTCAGCGACATCGTGGCATTGAAGACGGGAGGCGTGGTATCCTTTCATTACGTGGATTTCGTGGGATTTACGGAGCTGAAGGATTTCTTACGCGCAGGAAACCATCTGAAAAATGCAGAAATGGCACTGGAAGATGATTACGGAATGATCGACGGCATTATCAACAATGGGAAGGCAGGGGCAGACAGAGAGCGCCCGTCTGTACTGGAAAAGCTGAAAGCAGCTTCCGATACTGAGCGCGGTCAGCCGTTTCATTTCGGAAGAACAGAGGAAAGGGAACTGGAATAATGGATTTTACACAGGAGGAACGTATGCTGATGATGATTTATAATCCCGGAAGCCGGGAGGAATTAGTGGTAGAACTGGAAACAATGAAGGGGCAGCTCCGCCCCGGAGAGAGACGGCTTCTGCGTCTGACAGATACCGTGATCGGTAAGCTCCGGAAGATAACGGATGAAGAGTTTGACCGGATTGATTTGTACCCTGATGTAGAAGCGTAAACCAAATGGAGGCATAAATGTCAAAACTTCTGTATTTTTCAGCTCTGGCGGAACATTCGGCAGAGCAGCTCACAAAAAGCCGGGAACAGTGGACTGCCTTTCTTACCACTGTTGCCCGGCTTTATAAGTACCCCTATTACGATCAGCTTTTGATCCATGCACAGCGGCCGCAGGCGACAGCCTGTGCAGAATATGACTTCTGGCGGAATCGGATGAATCGCTATGTGAAACGCGGATCTCATGGAATCGGGCTCATAGATGTGTCGGGAATGAAACCCCGGCTTCATTACGTATTCGACGTGGCAGATACAGGAGAACGCGCGGATTCCAGACCTGTGCAGCTGTGGAAGATGGAGGAAGCGCACAGGAAGCCGATAGAGGCGGCACTGGAGTATCGGTTCGGAACGGATGCAGAGCTTGGAATTGCACAACAGATCAGCATGATCACGGACAGGCTTGCTTTGGATTACTGGTCAAACTACGGAAAACAGGTGCTCGACATCATTGCAGACAGTTATCTTGAAGGGTATGATGAGAGAAAGATCGAAAATGAATTCCGGATGACGGCATCAGTCAGCGCTTCTTATGCACTGTACAGCCGTTGTGTGGATCATCCGGACGATTATATTGACGAGGAAGATTTCCGGGAAATTTTCGATTTTAATACTGCAGGTACAGTAAATGCACTGGGAACGGCTGTCAGCGAGATTTCCGCAGAGGTATTCCGGGAGATTGAGATCGCCGTTCGAAACTATGAGAAGAGCAGGCAGGAAGAAAGGAGCAGCCGCCATGATGAAAGAACTGACATACACGAAACAGGGAGAGTATTATCTCCCGAATCTGACATTGGGAGAAACGGAAGAACAGCCGTTGGGCAAATACGGGATGATGCGCAGGAGCTTCCTGCAGGAGAACAAGCCGATTCTTTACAACGACCTGATTCTGAAAGGGAAGTTGTTCGACCATCTGAGGGAGATCGAAGAGACAGCGAACCGGAGACTGGAGCAGATGATGAAAGAACTGTTGGAGAAGAATCCGGCTCCCGACAAGAAGACGCATCAGATGGAATGGGTGCAGCATATGAACGTCCTGAAAGCGCAGGCGGAGGAAGTGATCCTGAACGAGCTTATCAACAGTTAAGTCTTGATCTGACCCCATCGCCGGAAATACAGAATATCATAGAGAGAACAGAGGAAGCAGCGAGTGAAGAGCCCGCTGCTTTTTCTGTGGGTGAAGTACAGTCTGCAGAGCCCGAAAACTTTCACATTACGGATGAACATCTCGGTGAGGGCGGAGCAAAGACAAAGTACCGTAGAAATGTGGATGCAATCCGCACTCTGCAACAGATTGAAGCAAGTGGTAGGTATGCAAAACCGGAAGAACAGCAGGTCCTTTCCCGGTACGTGGGATGGGGCGGGCTTGCGGATGCGTTTGACAGCAGAAAGGACAACTGGGCGTCAGAATATCAAGAGTTAAGAGACCTGCTGTCTGAAGAAGAATATGCTTCTGCCAGAGCATCGACTCTTAATGCGCACTATACAAGTCCTGCGGTTATAGGGGCGATCTATGAAGCCGTGGAGCGGATGGGATTTAACCACGGAAATATTTTAGAGCCGTCTATGGGGATCGGAAATTTCTTCGGAATGCTTCCGGAGTCAATGCGTGAGAGCAAACTTTACGGAGTAGAGCTTGATTCCATTACCGGACGGATTGCAAAGCAGCTTTATCCTCTGGCTGATATTACCGTGGCGGGATTCGAGACAACGGACCGAAGGGATTTCTTTGATCTGGCAGTGGGAAATGTGCCGTTCGGGAATTATAAAGTGAGGGATAAAGGCTACGACAGGCTGAACTTTTCCATCCACAATTATTTCTTTGCAAAGACTCTGGATCAGGTGCGTCCCGGCGGAATTATTGCCTTTGTGACAAGCCGTTATACGATGGACGCAAAAGATCCGTCTGCAAGAAAATATCTGGCGCAGAGAGCGGAACTGTTAGGCGCGATCCGCCTTCCGAACAATGCATTCCGGGCAAATGCGGGAACCGATGTTGTGTCAGATATTTTCTTTTTACAGAAGAGAGATCATCCGGTGGATATCGAGCCGGACTGGGTGCATCTTGACATGACGCCGGAAGGCTTTCCTATCAACAGTTATTTTACAGAGCATTCGGAAATGATATTGGGAGAACTGACAGCGGAAAGCACACAGTACGGAAAAGAGGAATGTACGGTTGTCCCGACTCCAGGCAGGAAACTTTCAGAGCAGCTTCGGGAGGCGGTTGGACGCTTGAATGGAAGATATCTGGAGCCGGAGCTTGCAATCGATGAAGCGGATGAAATTTTGCAGGATGTAATCCCTGCGGACCCGAATGTAAAAAACTATTCCTATACGGTAGTTGACGGCGAGGTGTATTACAGGGAGAACTCGGCAATGCATCGGATGGAGCTGAATGATACGGCAAAAGAGCGTGTCAAAGGGATGGTTCAGCTCCGGGAGATCGTCGGGGAACTGATGGAATATCAGTTGGAGGACTATCCGGATGAAATGATCCGGGAGAAACAGGAAGAATTGAACCGGGCTTATGATGAATTTACCGGGAAATACGGGATTATCAACTCCCGGGGAAATGCACAGGCGTTTTCAGATGATTCCTCTTACTATTTGCTCTGCTCTTTGGAGAATATTGATGAAGACGGCAAGATGGAAAGCAAGGCGGATATGTTTACGAAACGGACGATCCGGCCGGAACGGAGAGTAACGTCCGTAGATACGCCGGAAGAAGCTCTTGCCATTTCCATCGGAGAGCATGGAAAAGTGGATCTGCCTTATATGTCGGAACTTCTCGGAACACCCGGCGAGTATGACCGGATCACAGAGGAACTGCAGGGCGTAATCTTTAAAGATCCCCTTGCACCGGAAGAGCCGGAGGCAGGATGGCAGACGGCGGATGAATACCTTTCCGGCGATGTGCGGAGGAAGCTTCGGATCGCACAGATGGCTACAGAGAAAAATCCGGATTTTGCCGTGAATGTGGAAGCACTCAGAAAGGCGCAGCCGAAAGATCTGGATGCATCGGAAATCGATGTGCGGCTTGGCGCAACATGGATTGACCGGGACTATATTCAGCAGTTTATGGAAGAGACGTTCGATACGCCTTTTTACCTGCAGAGAAATATTCAGGTCAATTTCTCTTCTGCTACGGCAGAGTGGCGGATTACCGGGAAAAGCGCACCCGGTATTCATGACGTCAACGCCTATGTCACTTACGGCACAAACCGGGCGAATGCGTATAAGATTCTGGAGGAAACACTCAATCTGAAAGATATCCGTATCTATGATACGTATGAAGATGCCGACGGGAAAAAGAAAAGAGTCCTGAACAAAAAGGAGACGACCCTTGCACAGCAGAAACAGCAGGCAATCAAAGACGCTTTTGTCAACTGGATCTGGCGCGATCCACAGAGAAGGGAGGAACTTGTAACGCGCTACAACGAGCTTTTCAACTCCACCCGTCCTAGGGAATATGATGGCAGCCATATCCGCTTCGGAGGGATGAATCCGGACATTAAGCTCCGCCCTCATCAGTTAAATGCTATCGCCCATGTGCTTTACGGCGGAAATACGCTGCTCGCTCATGAAGTGGGTGCAGGGAAGACATTTGAGATGGCGGCTTCCGCAATGGAATCGAAGCGGTTGGGGCTGTGCCAGAAGAGTATGTTTGTCGTTCCGAATCATCTGACGCTTCAGTGGGCAAATGAATTCCTGCGGCTGTATCCGGGTGCAAAGCTGCTTGTTGCGACGAAAAAGGATTTCGAGACTGCCAGAAGGAAAAAGTTCTGTGCCCGGATCGCCACAGGAGATTATGATGCAGTTATTATCGGACACTCACAGTTTGAGAAAATCCCGATTTCCTCAGAACGTCAGGAGCGGCTTTTACAGGAGCAGATCGACGATATTGAAGACGCAATCGCTGAATTGAAATACAGTAAGGGCGAGACATTTACCATCAAACAGATGGAAAAGACGAGAAAGACGCTGCAGACCCGGCTGGATAAACTGATGGCAGAAGAGAAGAAAGACGATGTGGTGACATTTGAGCAGTTAGGCGTAGACAGGCTCTTTGTGGATGAAAGCCATGCGTTTAAAAACTTGTTCCTTTATACAAAAATGAGGAACGTAGCGGGGCTTTCCACCTCAGAAGCACAGAAGTCTTCCGATATGTTTATGAAGTGCAGATATATGGATGAAAGCACCGGAGGGCGGGGGATTGTCTTTGCAACAGGTACGCCGGTGAGCAATTCCATGTCAGAGCTTTATACGGTAATGCGTTATCTTCAATATGGTACGCTCCAGAAAATGGGGCTGACACATTTTGATTGTTGGGCTTCTACTTTTGGGGAGACGACGACAGCCATCGAGCTTGCGCCGGAGGGAACCGGATACAGGGCGAGGACGCGGTTTGCAAAATTCTTCAATCTTCCGGAACTGATGAATCTGTTCAAAGAGGTTGCGGATATCAAAACAGCGGATCAGTTGAATCTTCCTGTGCCGGAAGCAAAGTTTGAGACGGTTGTGATGCAGCCGTCAGAGATTCAGAAAGAAATGGTGGCAGATCTGTCACAGAGAGCTGCAGATGTTCACAGCGGTTCGGTTGATCCAAGTATAGATAATATGCTGCGGATCACTTCTGACGGGCGCAAGATCGGGCTTGACCAGAGACTGATGAATCCGCTTCTTCCGGATGATCCGGGAAGCAAGCTGAATGCCTGCGTAGAAAATGTACTCCGGATATGGGAGGAAGGAAAAGCCGATCGTTTGACGCAGCTTCTTTTCTGTGATCTGTCTACGCCGAAGAATGACGGCAGCTTCAATGTCTATGATGATATCCGGGATAAATTGGAGAAAGCAGGAGTGCCGCCGGAAGAGATTGCTTATATCCATGATGCGAATACGGAGACAAAGAAAAAAGAACTGTTCGCGAAAGTCCGAACCGGACAGGTGCGGGTGCTCATGGGGAGTACACAAAAAATGGGTGCAGGGACGAACGTACAGGATCGATTAGTTGCAGTCCATCATCTTGATGTGGGATGGCGCCCGTCTGACATGACGCAGCGGAACGGTCGTATCATCCGGCAGGGAAACCGGAACAAAGAAGTACAGGTCTATAATTACGTGACAGAGGGAACATTTGATGCTTATTTGTTCCAGACATTGGAGAATAAACAGCGGTTCATCAGCCAGATTATGACGAGTAAAAGCCCTGTACGTTCCTGTGAGGATTTGGATGAACAGGCTCTTTCCTACGCTGAGATCAAAGCACTCTGTGCGGGAAATCCGCTGATTAAAGAGAAAATGGATCTGGACGTAGACGTGGCAAGGCTGAAAGTCCTGAGAGCAGATCATATGAGTCAGCAGTACCGTCTGGAAGATCAGCTTCTCAAATATTTTCCCGTCGAGATCAAAAGTCAGGAGAGCCTGATCCGGGGGATGGAAGCAGATATCCGTACAGCAGAATCCCATCCGCAGGTGAAAGACGGATTCTGTGGGATGGAGATTATGGGAAAAAGTTATGCGGAGAAAGAAGAAGCAGGAGAAGCAATTCTTGCCGCCTGTAAAGGGATGAAAAGCACAGATTCTCTGCAGATCGGTTCGTACCGTGGATTTTCTGTAGAGCTTACGTTTGACAGTTTTAGTAAAGATTTCTCTGCCGTACTGAAAGGCGCGGTGAGCCATAAGACTGTGTTGGGAACAGATGCAAGAGGAAATATTACGAGAATTGATAATGTTCTGGCTAATATTTCTGCCCGAATGGAACGGGAGAGAGAGAAGCTGACGGATTTAGTATCACAGCAGGAATCGGCAAAAGCTGAATTGGGGAAGCCGTTCCCGCAGGAAAAGGAGCTCACAGAGAAAAGCGCACGTCTGACAGAACTGGACTCTCTGCTGAACATGGAAGAACACGCAGACGGACAGAAATGTGAAAGCGTGGATACCGAAAGAAGTGGGAAAAGAACTTCCGTGTTGGCACAGCTGAAAGAAAAAGCGGAAACGGTACAGCCTCAGAGCCGCAGGATAGAACGGGAGGAAGTATTGTAATGGAGAAGAGAAACCGGCAGATGCATTTCCGTCTGACTGCGAGTGAGATGGAACGTGTGGAAACGAAAATGAAAGAACTCGGTATCAAAAGTCTCTGCGCATATCTGAGGAAAATGGCTCTGGACGGGTACTGCGTAAAACTCGATCTGCAGGACGTGAAAGAACTGGTCAGCCTGCTTCGGCGATGCAGCAACAATCTGAATCAGTATGCAAAGAAGGCAAATGAAATAGGGAGCATTTATGTGGCTGATATCGAAGATCTGAGAGTGCGTCTGGATGAAATATGGGATGGTGTAAAAGAAATCCTCGAACGGCTTGCAGGAATCTCGTAGAGGGAAGCAGATACAGTATGACGCTGTGTCTGCTACATAGTGACGAATAATTATAAAATACAGTGCTTGACATCCTTGTGAAAATAGATTGCGTATAGTAGAATCAAAGCATAAAGAGCAGGAGGTGCATAACGATGATGTGGCTGATAAAACTTCCGTTTCGGATACTTGCGATTCCGGTCTTTCTGGCGGCATTCCTGATCCTGATCGTCATAAAACTGCTGTCCTATCTCGGAAATCTGGCGGGCGGTCTGGTGATATTGATTGTGGCAGGAGGAATTATTTTCTATATTTACAAAATGCAGTGGACGAACCTGTTCCTGTCGGTTTTGGTCGGAGTCTTAGTTCTGGCTGCGATGTTTTGCGCCACAATCATTGAGATGACGATGGAACAGATCTGCACCGCAATCGGGGATTTTATTCGTTACTAAAAAACAAATATAAAGAATAGATTCATGAGCTGCCAACCGGCGGCTCTTTTTTTGCTGTAGCGACGAGCCAAAGTCTGGCAAGTGGGAGCCGTGCTTGCCGGAGCAGCATTTGTTGGAGAAAGGAGGCGTAAACAAGAATGGCAGTGACCCGTCTGATTCCATTGCATATCAACAAAGGAAAGACGATAGCGCAGTGTCTCACAGACCGTTTGGAGTATGGAAAGAACGGAAGAAAAACCGAAGACGGAAAATATATCAGTTCCTATGAGTGCGATCCCCGGACTGCAGATGAAGAATTCCTTCTTGCAAAACGACAGTATCTTCATATCACCGGGAGAAAGCAGGAGAAGGATGTGATCGCCTATCAGATCAGACAGTCGTTCAAACCGGGAGAAATCTCCCCAGAGAAAGCGAATGAGATCGGCTATGAACTGGCAATGCGTTTTACAAAGGGACGTCATGCTTTTATTGTAGCAACCCATACGGACCGGGCGCATATCCACAATCATATTTATTTCAATTCTACATCTCTGGACTGTAAGAGAAAGTTCCGGGATTTCCGTTTTTCATGGAAAGCGCTCAGGCGGATCAGCGACCGTATTTGTCTGGAGCATGGATTATCCATCGTAGAACCGAAGCGGAGAAAAGGCAAGAAACAGATCGAACGTCCGAAGCGTCCATCACAAAGAAAAAGGTTGCGCATGGCCATAGATGCAGCTCTCGAGAAAAAGCCGAAAGACTTTGATGAACTTATAAAACTTCTTGAAGCGGACGGCTATGAATTTAAAAATGGCAAACATCCTGCATTCCACGAAAGTGGTAAAAAGAATTTTCTGCGGTTGCGGTCATTAGGAGAAGGATACAGTGAAGAAGAGCTTCAGGCAGTTATTTCCGGAAAATCCGAATCAAGAAGAAAAGAGAAAAAGACGCAACGCCGAACTAAGCCGGGTCTGAATCTTTTGATTGATATTCAGGAGAAGCTGAGTCAGGGGAAAGGTGCAGGATATGAGCGGTGGGCGAAAGTCTTTAATCTGAAACAGATGGCGCAGGTCATGTGCTTCCTGCAGGAGAACGGACTGACCAGTTATGATGAACTGTCAAAAAGGACAGATGAAATGACTGCACGGTTCAATCAGCTTTCAGATATGATCAAAACATCAGAAAAGCGTCTGGCTGAGATCGCTGTGTTAAGGGCGCATATCATAAATTACTCTAAGACGAGAAATGTTTATGTAGCATATCGGAAAGCAGGGTACAGCAGAAAGTTCTATGAGGCGCACAGGGAAGAGATCATGCTTCATAAAGTTGCAAAAGAAGCATTCAATCAACTGAATGTGAAAAAGATTCCGCGAGTGAAAGAGCTGAATATGGAGTATGCAGAAGTGCTGAAACAGAAGAAAGCCGCATATGCGGAGTACCGCTCTGTGAGAAAAGAAATGCAGGATTATGTGATCGCGAGAAAGACTGCAGCGACAATACTGGAAATCGACCTCGAAGCCGAAGCTCGGAAAAGGCATGAGCAGGAAAAAGAAAAAGATACGAAAAGGGATACTGGCAGGTAAGTGAACCGAGGCAGATGTCATGGAAATGTATGATGTCTGCTCCGGTCTTTTTCTTTG
>ULPS01039029.1_pt1 | contig 19241 bp, 16 predicted proteins | sample 1953711 | NCBI WGS metagenome assembly ULPS01 (sample SAMEA4835635, study PRJEB28245) | human gut metagenome | biome: gut microbiome; material: fecal sample | place: Denmark | collected 2008 | reverse complement strand
TCGCCCGTCGCACGCTACCGGGACGAGCTTTACAACATGCCTTTCAACATGAATACCTTCCATCAGATGTGGGGCGTCATCACACCGGATGAGGCAAAGGCAAAGATTGAGGAACAGATCCGGGAAGCGGGAATTAGGGAACCACGCAACCTGGAAGAGCAGGCCATCAGTCTCGTTGGCCGGGATATCTATAAAAAGCTGGTAAAGGGTTACACGGAAAAACAGTGGGGAAGGAGAGCAACAGAGCTTCCCGCCTTCATCATCCGAAGACTGCCCGTCCGGATGACCTATGATAACAACTATTTTAACGACAAGTATCAGGGAATTCCGGTGGGCGGCTATACCAGCATGGTGGAAGCCATGCTGGATGGCGTGGAAGTGCGGCTGAATACGGACTTTTTTGATAACCGTGAGAAGTTCGAACAGATGGCGGAAAAGATTGTTTTCACCGGAAACATTGACCGGTACTTTGATTTCTGCGAAGGTGAGCTGGAGTATCGGAGCCTGCGTTTTGAAACGGAGATTCTGGATACGGAAAACTACCAGGGAAATGCAGTAGTAAACTATACGGAGTATGAAGTTCCCTATACGCGGGTGATTGAACATAAGCACTTTGAATTTGGCTGTCAGGGAGGAAAAGCTACTCCCCGCACTGTGATTACCAGAGAATACCCTGCCGTATGGAAGCGGGGGGAGGAACCATATTATCCGGTCAATGACGACAGGAATAACGAACTGTACCGCAGATATGCTTCCCTTGCGGAGAAATGTCCCAATGTGATTTTTGGCGGCCGCCTTGGAAAATATCGCTATTATGATATGCATCAGGTCATTGAAGATGCGCTTTCCTGCGTCCGGAGTGAACTGGGGACTGAATAAAACGAAGAAATGAAAACCAATACAAAAAGAAACAGAAAAAATTTGACTGCTCTTCGGTTTCTCCGGCTCCTGCTCCTTTTGCTCTATTTTGCGCTCCTTCTCACCGTAACTTTCCTTGGCCGGGAGCAGGAGCCGGAGCGGATGGCATGGCTTTCCCTGTTCGGCTCCTTCCGCAGAGCCTGGGATGAACGCCACGATTTTATCTTCTGGGGGATCGTGGCCAATTTCATGATGATGCTTCCGCTTGGAATCCTTTTGGGCTGGGGAAGGCGCGGCCTTTCCTTCTGGAAGGTAACCCTCCTTGCCGCTGTAATTTCCCTGTGCATCGAGTGCACGCAGTATATGACACGCCTCGGATATTTTGATGTGGATGATATCTGCACCAATGTATGGGGCGCGGCGGCCGGATGCGGTTTCTGCCGCAGTATGAATGAGCTGTCTGAAGGAATCCGGAAAGCCAGAAATCCAAAATGGATCAGGATATTTGCGCAGATTCTTCCCTTTGCGCTGTTTCTGGTCTTTTTTGGTTATTTTCTCATTCGGATGCGGCAAACATGATCCTTCCAACCGGAGGCCGCATCCGGATTCGATAGGCTGTTTTTTCGAAAAAACTTGCCTGCCAATCGGAAAAGTGCTATGCTTTAACCAGCATAAATTTCCTTATTTTAAGCCGTTCGGCTTTCGTCAAAACAGAGTTCATCTGTTTTCTCTGACGATCATCAGAAACTCTATACGAAGTCTCTTTTTTCCCAACCATGTACCTACAAACTGAAGACGGCAGGAGTTTCCTGAAAGAAAACGATGCCAAGAACGATACGAAGCTAAACAACGAAAACTTTACCGGGCTTTTTAACCGGCCGCTTCTTAAAGACCGACCGCATCGTCCGCTGTGTGACGCTTGTCGTCTACTGGGGGAAGGAGCCCTGGGACAGTCCGGTGAAACTGTCGGTCCTTTTGAGGACAGAATCGGGACAGCGATAGAATAATCGTGTTAACTGTGGTAGCTTGTAAGATGTGATGCAGATGGAAAACTTTATCTGCATGATCTTGTTAGAACAAAAAAAGAAACGAGCAAGCCGCCTGAGCAATGGCTGTACGGTAGTAAACTTCGTTTCTTTCAGATACATATGTTGCAGGAAGAACGATCACCTGTCAAGAAAAAAAATTCATATAAGATCAGCGTTGACCAGGTGCGGGAATGGTTGTCCTGAAAGTGCCTTGAAAGCGGGGAAGCCTTATGGTAACATGATACAATAAAAGATTAATTTGCGCTCTGGCATACGGGAAGGAGTATGAAGATGGCATCAGGAGAAAAACGCCTGTATAATCCCCGTTCCGTTGTCGGGGCTTTGAGCGATAACCAGCCCGGAAGCTACTGGAGCAGCTCCAGTCCGTATGATGAGATTTTTCAGCCATGGTAGTTTATGGGTTTCTGAACTACAGGGGTATGTATCTAGAGGTGCTGCGTGAAAGGCTGAAATAAAGAAGCAGAATAAAGAAACTGAATTGAAACAGGAGGGATTTGCTTATGAAACTGGTCATTACCATGAGCCGGAAATATGGAACGGGAGCGAGCATCATTGCGAAGGAGCTGTCCGAAAGGCTGGGCATTCCCGTCTATGATAAGGCTTATATCGAGGAACAGCTCAGCGGTCATAAATATGAAAGCGAGGCAGAGGCAATCCGAAAGCTCGCGGAACAGCCCTGCATCATTCTGGGCCGATGTGCGTCGGATATTCTGAAAGGAAGGCCGGATGTCTTCAACATTTTTATCCGGGCCGACAAGGAGGACCGGATTCGCCGGATAATGGGAAGAGACAGCCTGAATTATGAGCAGGCCAAAGAAAAGGTGGAGCGCACGGATGAGAAGCGTGCGGCTTATTACCATGATCATACGGGAAAAACCTGGGGTGATGTGAATGATTATCATATGATCCTGGATACTTCTGAGCTTGGCGTGGAAAACTGCGCCGACATTTTAATGCGTTATTTCAGAAAACTGGAATATATTTAAAAACACAGAATCGGGAGGAAATCTTAAATGAGCTACACAGCAGATGCAAAACGTTACGAAACCATGGCCTATCATCGCTGCGGAAACAGCGGTCTGAAGCTTCCGGAACTTTCCCTTGGCCTCTGGCACAATTTTGGCGACACTGCAGTTTACGAAAACATGAAGCAGCTTGTTTTCACCGCATTCGACAACGGAATCACACATTTTGACCTTGCCAACAACTATGGACCGGCATATGGAAGCGCAGAAAAAAACTTCGGAAAGATTCTGAAGGAGGAGCTTGGAAGCTACCGGGATGAACTTCTTATCAGCACAAAGGCGGGCTACGATATGTGGGAAGGCCCTTACGGAAACTGGGGCAGCAGAAAATATCTGATCGCCAGCCTGGATCAGAGTCTGAAGCGAATGGGGCTGGATTATGTGGATATCTATTATCATCACAGAATGGATCCGGAGACCCCGCTGGAGGAAACCATGGGTGCGCTGGATCAGGCGGTGAGAAGCGGAAAGGCGCTCTACGTGGGCCTTTCCAATTATGACGGACCCACGATGGAAAGGGCCTGCCATATCCTGGACGAGCTGAAGTGCCCCTTCGTGATCAATCAGAATTCCTATAACATTTTTAACCGCACCATAGAAAACAATGGTCTGAAGGACACGGCGGCGAGAGAGAAGAAGGGTATCATATCCTTCAGTCCCCTGGCGCAGGGAATGCTGACCGACCGTTATCTGAACGGCATTCCGGAAGACAGCCGGATCCGGACGGATGGACGTTTTCTGAAAGAAGGAAGCCTTACAGAAGAAAAGCTGTCCCAGATTCGCGCCTTAAATGACATCGCCGCGCAGCGCGGAGAAAAGCTGTCCCAGATGGCTCTGAAATGGATTCTGCGTGACGGTGTGGTAACCAGCGTTCTGATCGGCGCATCAAAGCCTCAGCAGATCCTGGACAACCTGAAGGTGCTTGAAAGCGCTCCGTTTACAGAGGAAGAGCTGAAACGGATTGATGAAATTTCTCTGGCAGAATAAAAAAATATGATGGGGGACATACCGTTGAATTACAAGAAAATGAAAAATCTTTTCCTCCGGCAGTCTTATCTGGATTCCTGGACGGATTATGTGAGCAGTTTAACGAAGCCCAGCTTTATCAAATGGGATTATCTGGTGTTGACCGCTTCCAATGAGGAGCAGGCCCGTACTTACAGAGAGCAGATTGATTACCGTCTGAAGCAGGGGAGGCTTCCGGCAGGCACCCATTATGCGGTGCTCCCGGATCCGGACGGGAAACGGGTTGGATCCGGTGGAGCCACGCTGCATGTGCTGAACTATATCGCTGACAGGGAACGGGAAAAGGGAAGAAGAGGGAATTTCTTTCAGGGACTGCGTATCCTTGTCATTCATTCCGGCGGAGACAGCAAGCGTGTTCCTCAGTATTCTGCCTGTGGCAAGCTGTTTTCTCCGGTTCCGAGGGAACTTCCCAATGGATTTGGTTCTACCCTGTTTGATGAATTCGTGATCGGCATGTCCGGGGTGCCGTCCCGGATCCCGGAAGGAATGCTGGTGCTTTCCGGAGACGTGCTTCTTCTGTTTAACCCTCTTCAGATCGATTTCAATGCACGGGGAGCTGCCGCGATCTCCATGAAAGAAAATGTGGAGACCGGAAAGGAGCACGGTGTATTCCTGAATGACGGGAACGATTACGTGGGGCAGTTTCTGCACAAACAGAGTGAAGAACGTCTGCGTGCTCTGGGCGCGGTAAACGCGCATGGCAATGTGGATCTGGACACGGGGGCAGTAGTTCTTGACGTTAAGCTTCTTGAAGCTCTGTACGGGCTGATCAGTACGGATGGAGAGCCGGATGAAGTCAAATTTCAGGAATTCGTCAATGAAAAAGCCCGGATCAGCTTTTACGGAGATTTTCTCTATCCGCTTGCCGGACAGTCCACGCTGGAGCAGTATTATAAAGAAGCGGCAGAAGGAGAAATCAATGAAGAACTGCTTTGCTGCCGGAAAAAAATCTGGGATGCACTTCATGGCTTTTCCATGAAGCTGATCTGCCTGTCTCCCGCGGAATTCATTCACTTCGGCACAACCTCGGAGCTGATGCGGCTGGTAACACATGACGTGGAGGACTATGAATTCCTGGACTGGAAAAAACAGGTGGTTACCACAGCGCCTGACGGATCGGATTATGCCGCCCATAACAGCTACGTTGGAAAACGGGCGAAGATCGGAAAAGGCGCCTACCTGGAAAACAGCTTTATTCTGGATGAATCCTGTGTGGGAGACGGAAGCGTTATTTCAGGCGTGAAACTCAAAAACACCACGGTTCCGGAAGGCGTGGTCCTGCACGGACTGAAGCTCCTGGACGGAAGATATGTAACCCGCATTTACGGCGTTGATGATAATCCCAAGGGAAGGCTGGAAAATGCCGAAGACGCACGTTTTCTGGGAAGCACGCTGAAGGATTTTCTTGCATCAAACGGAATCAGCGTTTCAGAGCTCTGGGAAGAAGGGCAGGAGCATTCTCTCTGGTGCGCCCGGCTGTATCCGGCCGCTGCCAGCATGGAGGAATCGGTTCGTTTTGCTCTGATCATCGGAAAAATGGCGCGGGGAGAAGTGTCTTTGGAGGAACAGGCTGCATGGCGTCAGGCGGAAAGACTGAGTCTGCAGTCCAGCTTCAACCGCGCAGATGTGCTGGCGGCAGGCTCCTGGCAGCGGGAACTGGAAAACCGAATCCTGGCAAGCCGCTTTTTATGGCAGCTGGAAGCCGGAGTCTACTATAAAGATGCGCTGAAAACCTTCGGGACCCATGGCATTGACGAAGAAGTTTTTTCTCTGCTCATGGAGGACGCGGAACATTCCAATTTTTCGCTTAAAATCCGCATTTTCTATGCTGTAGCACAGTATATGAAGGAACGCCGTCTTATCTTTGGCCAGACCGGGTATGATCTTGTGGAAGCTCTTTGCTTTGATACCATTCAAAAGACGATTTTTGATGATGCAGCTTCCCGTCTGAGCGCAATAAAAGATTATCGGATTGCGCAGGACAGAGTGGATGTGGAGCTTCCTGTGCGCGTGAATTGGGGCGGCGGCTGGACGGATACTCCTCCCCACTGCAATGAGCTGGGAGGTACGGTATTGAATGCGGCTCTGAAGCTGAATGGAATCTATCCGATTCAGATCTGCGTGGAAAGGCTTTCTGAGCTGCATGTGGAATTTGCCAGCACGGATATCGGCGCCTCCGGACATGCGGACACGGTGGAAGAGATTCAGGATTGCCATAATCCCTATGATCCATTCGCCCTCCATAAGGCCGCTCTGATCGCCTGCGGTATCATACCATTAAACGGAGAATCCGGCGTACAGTCCGGTAGCGGAGAAACGGACAACGTGCAGAAAATGGATGGCGGAACGTCAGAAATTCATGAAGGAGCGCAGGAAAGCCTTCAGGAGATCTGTTCCCGCCTTGGCGGCGGAATCCGGCTTTCTACAAAGGTAGTGGGAATCCCACAGGGTTCCGGGCTCGGCACCAGCAGCATCCTTTCCGGGGCATGTGTCAAGGGCCTGTTCCGCTTTTTGGGAAGAGAGGCCACCGACGATGAAATCTATGCCATCGTTCTTGCCATGGAACAGATCATGAGCACGGGTGGCGGCTGGCAGGATCAGGTGGGCGGTCTGACGCCGGGGATCAAATTCATTACCACCAGGCCCGGCATCCACCAGCAGATCCATGTGGAGCAGGTAAAAATCCCTGTGGAGACCGCAAAGGAGCTGCAGGAGCGTTTCGCCCTGATCTATACAGGCCAGCGAAGGCTCGCAAGGAATCTGCTCCGCGATGTGGTGGGCGGCTATCTGGGCGGACGGCCGGAATCCATCGATGCGCTGGAAAAGATGCAGTCAGTCGCTGTACTGATGCGCTTTGAACTGGAAAGGGGCAATCTGGATGCCTTCGCCGATCTTCTGAACCGCCACTGGGAGCTCTCCAGGCAGCTGGATTCCGGCTCCACAAATACCTGTATTGAGCAGATATTCCTGTCCTGCGAGGATCTGATCGACGCCAGATTCATCGCCGGCGCGGGAGGCGGCGGATTCCTTCAGGTACTTCTGAAGCGGGGCTGCACGAAGGAAATGCTCCGGGAACGCCTGCATGAGATCTTCCAGGAAAGCGGCGTGGATGTGTGGGATACGGAGTTTGTCTGAAAAGAGGAGGAATCGCAAGTGCGCTCTGAGAAGGAAATGCTGGAGCTGATCCGAAATACGGCTCTTGAAGATGACCGCATCCGCGCAGCCTGGCTGGAAGGTTCCCGTGCCAATCCAAATGTGCCGCGGGATATCTTCCAGGACTATGATGTGGTTTATATTGTAGAGGAAACAGGGTCCTTCCGGGAAGACAAACACTGGGTTGACCGCTTCGGAGAACGGCTCTACATGCAGTATCCGGAAGATAATGTAAACTATCCTTCGGATCCGGAACACTGCTATGGGTGGCTGATGCAGTTCGAAGACGGAAACCGTCTGGATCTGCACGTCTGTACCTGGGATTATGCCGAAAAGGAAATGGAACTTTTCATCGCGCTGGTTGATAAGGACGGACTCCTTCCCGCCCGGGAAAACCGTTCTGATAAGATCTACTGGATCAGACGGCCGGTTCAGGAACAGTTTTCCTGCACCTGCAATGATTTCTGGTGGGGCCTGAATAATATCGCAAAGGGATTGTGGAGAAAGGAACTGCCCTATGTCTGCGATATGCTCGATTTTCATCTTCGTCCGCTTCTCAGACAGCTTCTGGAATGGAAGATCGGTTCCGAACATGATTTTTCAGTAAGCACCGGAAAATGCGGAAAGTATATGAACCGCTATCTGCCACCAGAAGTATATGAAAGATATCTGTCCACCTATTCTTCCGCGAACGTACCGGAACTCTGGAGAGCTGTATGGGAAATGTGCCGTCTCTTCGAAGAGACGGCACTGGACGTGAGTGAACGGCTGTACTTTGCTTATCAGGAACAGGAGGCGGAAAGCAGCAGGAAATTTCTGAAGCGGGTACAGGAGCTGCCGGAGGATGCGGCAGAAGTTTGAAACAAAAAATTAAAAACAGGTATTTATATTCTTCACACCTGCAGGAATGCAGGGTCTTCAATCATATCTGCATATATTTTTATATTTTTGTTTATTATGATTCTTGACTTTCACGCTGATTTTCAGAGATAATATCAGCGTGAAAGTTGGTGAATGATATGAACGAAAAAAATCATGAAAAAATTCTGGAAAAGCTCGAAGAAAAAAATAATGGTGTTTTAAGGACAGCAGAGGTAACCCTGGCCGGCATCTCCAAAGACCATTTTTATAAATATGTGAAGCAAAAAGGGTTTGAAAAATTTGCTCATGGAATTTATGTTTCTCCGGATACCCTGACGGATGAGAAGTATCTTATACAGGCTCAGTTCCCGAAGGCGGTCTATTCTCATGATGCAGCCCTTTATCTGCATGATCTGGCCGAGTATGAACCCATCCCTCTCACGGTAACGGTTCCGGCGAACTATAACAGCGGCGGACTGGTCAGAAAAGGAATTCGGGTTTATTATGTCCGGCCGGAATGGTATGCGCTGGGAATCATGCAAATGCCTTCTTCTGATGGTCACATGCTGAAAGTTTATGACCTGGAACGAACGATTTGCGATATCGTCCGTCGTTATGACACCATGGATATTTCTGTTTTTAATCATGCTGCCAGAGAATATATGCGGAGAAGTGATAAGAATCTGGTAAAATTAGGACTATATGCATCTAAAATGCATATGGAGAAAAAACTCAGAGATAAAATGGGGGTATTATTCTAATGATTAAAACAGCAAGACAATTGTAGCCTGCATATCGATTACAAAGTACTGTATGAAGCTGTCCGGACAACCTGCCGCAAACGGGGAAGCGATCCTGTTCTTTCGGAGTATTCAGGTATTCTGAAAGAACTGGAGAAAAGCAGCACCATGCAGGAGTTCTGGGTAAACTATCAGCGTAAAAACAGTTACGCGGCCGGAATCAGCTGGAAAGAGGTTCTACATGCGGTATCTGATCTCTGTACCACATGTATGGAAAAACAGGAATAACTCCGCCCGGGTCTCTGCTCTGTCATCTCCCAACCGCCCGCGCCATCTCCTCCAGCCTCGGATACGCATAGGAAAAGAAATCACGATACGCGCTGCAGTAGGCGTTCAGCCCCGGTGTGCGGCCGTCAGCAAGAAGCGTGCGGTCCCTGCGGCAGCCGTTGCGGCAGAGCGGATACCAGCGGCAGGAGCGGCATTCCTGCGGCACATGGCGGGAGAGTGCAACAAACTGAAGCTCCTCCCGCTTCTGATTCATTTCTTCAAAGTAATTCTCTCTTATATTTCCCAGCTGCCATTCATCCAGAACATAAAAATCACAGGGATAGACGGTTCCATCCGCCTCCACCACCCACTGATCGGAGCAGATTCCATTCATGCTGCAGGCCTCCGGCGGCTGGCCAATCAGAATGCCGATCCAGTTTTCAAAGGTGCGGTTATAGACCGGACGGCCTGCCTTCCAGTCTGCATACCAGTCGTCGAACAGATCCTTCAGAAATTTGCCATAGCGGTCCGGCGTGAGAGAATAGGAGAGGCTTCCCTTATTCTCTTCAAAAGGATCGATGCAGGGAATATACTGCTGCCAGACAAAGCCCTGATCCTGAAAGAAACGGTAGATCCGGCGGATGCGTCTTGCGGATTTTGCCGTAACCACCGTCAGGATGTTAAAATCCACCTGATACCGCTCCAGCAGTCTGGCCGTTTCCAGCACCCTCGAAAAGCTTCCGGTCCCGTCCGGAAACTTCCGGTTTTCATCGTGAAGCTCCTCATAGCCGTCAAGAGACAGGCCCACCAGAAAATGATTGTCGTGAAGGAACTGCGCCCATTCCTCATTCAGTACGATGCCATTGGTCTGAAGACTGTTGTTGATCGTAATTCCGTCTGTATTATATTTCTTTTCCAGTTCAATCAGATGCCTGTAGAAATCCAGACCCACAAGCGTGGGTTCCCCTCCCTGAAAAGCGAACGAGGCCGTATGGGAAACCTGCCGCAGGGTTTTCTCCACCAGAAGCTCCAGCGTTTCTTCGCTCATGAAGCCGCGGGTAGGTTCGCTTCTGAGATTCATTTCATCCGCATAAAAGCAGTAGCGGCAGCGCAGGTTGCAGCTTCCGGAGGCAGGTTTGATCAGAAGAGTGATAGCAGGCTGTTTCGACATTGTTGATGGCTCCTTTTGCGTTATTACATAATTGTATATTTGCAGATATTGTAGATATTGATCAGAACGATGACGACCATGATTCCGATGAAAAGCTTCTGCACCGTTTTTTCATCGATCCTGGAATTGATTCTGCGGCCGACGATGCCTCCCAGAATTCCACAGATCACCATTCCGATGAAAAGTGGAAGCTGAAAATCCGGGACCTTTCCCTGCAGAACCGTTTTCAGCGTGCTGGCCGCCTGGGAAAACAGGATGATGTACAGGGAATTTTCCGCAGCTGTTTTCGTATCCATGGAAAAGAAGATGAACAGCACGACCAGATTGATCGGCCCTCCTCCGATGCCGAGGAACGAAGAAAAGATTCCCAGAATCAGGCCGATCAGAAATATGGGAACGGGATGCTTCACGATGCAGGTATGAAGCCTGTCCTTCCTTACGGTGCAGACCAGTGTCCAGAGGGTAATTACCATCAGACAGGCCGCCTGAACCGCACCCACCATGTTCTGACTGGCAAAGGCAGTGCTGATCCTGTCAAAAAGCTCTTTTCCTGCAATGCCTCCCACTGCGGCGCCAACGGCAAGAATGGAGCCGGAGCGCATCTCAATCAGCGAATTCCCGCTCAGTCTGGATTTGATGACGGAATAGCAGGTCATGGAAAGCACCGTGCAGCCGGAAAGAAAGCTGATGGTGGAAACGCTCAGAAGGCCAAAGGAATCGAGCACAGGCTTAATGATGACACCGCCTCCAATGCCGCAGATAGCGCCAACCACGCATGCTCCAAAGCTGACCAGCAAAAAAACCGCATACATAATCATAAGTAGCCCCTCGTTTCCTTTCTTCCAACGTTATCAGTTCTTTCATCTTAACATATTTAAATCTGCGGGACAAGCAATCGGAGTGGAATTCAGGGATGCTTTTTGCACTCCGATATGGTATACTACTCTGCGTAGCCCGACATTTGAAACAAAAGAGAGGGAAAAATGGAATTACTGAAGGAAAGAATCCGCCGGGACGGCAGGGTCAGGGCAGGCGGAGTGCTGAAGGTGGACGGATTTCTGAATCACCAGATGGATGTGGAGCTGTTTGCTGAGATCGGAAATGAATTCAGGCGTCGTTTTTCAGAGGATGAGGTTACGAAGATTTTGACCATAGAGGCGTCCGGAATCGGTATCGCCTGCCTGACAGCGCTGGCATTTCATGTACCTGCTGTATTTGCCAAGAAGACGCAGACGAAAAACATTGATGCAGATGTCTACCGCACACAGGTAGAATCCTTTACCCATGGAAAAACGTACGATATCATCGTGTCAAAGGAATACCTGCGGCCGAATGACCGTGTGCTTTTGATCGATGATTTTCTTGCCAATGGAAAGGCGCTGGAAGGGCTGGCCCGTCTGGTAAAGGATGCCGGAGCAGTGCTGGTGGGAGCAGGAATCGTGATTGAAAAGGGCTTTCAGCCGGGAGGAGAGCGGCTGCGCAGAGAGGGGATTCATCTGGAATCTCTGGCCATCATCGATTCCATGGATGAAAAAACGGGCGAGATCCGGTTTCGCTGAAAAGCTGAAAACCGGAACCGCCCGCTGGAATCCGGCCCGCTGTTCGGCGGGCCGGTAAAATGGATCATCCAATTCTGTCCTGGTCATTTTTCCTGTTTCAGGAACAGCTCGATGACCGGCACCAGGGTGTGAGGTTTTACCGGAGGAAGATAGAGGATCAGATCATTAGAATCTCCCTTTTCGTTTTTTGCGGAGAAATGATCAATCTGTCCTTCCGTGAAAAGTACTTCGCTGGCATCATGCAGGAACTGTGCATACTCCACCCTGCCGCCCATGCCCGGGAGACGCAGATGAGCGAAGGGATAAGCGAACAGATGCAGATACAGGCGGCTGCCGTCCATGCTCTGGGTATATCGGCAGTCTGCAGGAGCAGTAAATTCCGGTTCGGCCATGGTGCAGCCATAAATGGAACGGCTGTTGTACTTCATCCAGTCAGCATACACCTGAAGCGCTTCCTCAGCGCGGTAATCCAGATAACCTCTGCCGGTGGGACCTACATTCATCAGCAGGTTGCCGCCGCAGGAGACGGTATTGACCAGCATTCGGATGAGCATTTCCGGGGATTTCCAGGTCTGTTCGTCCCGATAGTAGCCCCAGGAGCCGGAGAAGGTCTGACAGGCCTCCCAGGTGACAAGCTCACCTGTTTCCGGATGGGTCATCCACTGAGTTGGCTGGTACTGTTCGGGCGTCCAGAGATCCTGATCGATTTCCGTCCGGTTATCGATGATGATATCAGGCTGGAGAGAACGGACGAGGTCAATGAGCTTTTCAGCCTCCCAGTCGTCCTTTCCCTTGCCCTTCATCCAGGCCCTGTCTCCGGTTCCGTTGTAGTCACTGTAGGAGAAATCAAACCACAGGATGTCGATTTTTCCGTAATTGGTCAGAAGCTCCGTAACCTGATCGCGCATATACTGTGCGTACTTCTTCATGTCGCGGCCCTGGCTCTGCTCGAAGGCATCCGGATCATCCCGGCGGGGATGGTTCATGTCGATGGGAAATTCCGGATGATGCCAGTCGATCAGGGAATAGTAGAATCCGACACGGAGCCCCTCCGCCCGGAAGGCGTCTACATATTCGCGCACCAGATCCCTGCCGCAGGGGGTATTGGTGGATTTGTAATCCGTATATTTGCTGTCAAACAGACAGAAGCCCTCATGATGCTTGGTGGTCAGAACCGCGTATTTCATGCCCGCGGCCTTTGCCTGTCTCGCCCAGTCACGGGGATCACAAAGATCCGGATTGAAATGTTTGAAATAGAGGTCATATTTTTCCTCCGGAATTTCCTCACGGGTTTTGATCCATTCATGGCGTGCGGGCAGTGCGTAAAGACCGAAGTGGATGAACATGCCGAAACGGTCATGGGTAAACCATGCGGTGTCGCCGGGTGTTTTGCGGGTTACATAGCTTGACATTTTTACCTCTCTTTCTGAAGCATTTTCGCTTCCGTCAGGCTGATGCCTGTGTGTATACTTTGCGGTATGTTCCGGTTCTGCTGCCGGAGAAAACCGGCGGAGCAGCTTTTCTTTATTGTAAAAAAAGGGCAGGAAAAGCGACATGGAAAAAAACGGACAAAATATGGAGTTTTCGGTATGCGGATTTCAGAAAACCAGAAAGCCCTTCAGGTATGGAAAACCTTTGAACTGAATATCATTTATGCCGGGCGGGCTGAAACGGGGCCGGAGTGGCGGGCGGATAATGTCTGTTCACCCTTTTCCAGGCTTTACTTTATTCTGAAGGGGGAAGGACTCGTCCATCAGGGAAAAGGAACTCTGCGGCTTCAGAAGGGCGGTATCTACCTGATCCCCGCAGGTCTGAATTTCGGTTACTCCTGTGAAAACTATATGGAACAGCTTTTTTTTCATGTAAATGTAAACGGGTCAAACGGCATGGATTTTTTTCGCGGGTGTGAGGATATTCTGGAAAAGAAGGATGGAGAGAGGGGCGCAGCTCTGGCTCTTGAACTGTATGAATCTAAGCGGATCTCAGATGCCTTCCGGCTGGAGGGACTGATCTGGGAAATGCTTTCCGGCTTTGCTGAAGCTGAGGATCTTCATGAGTTTCCGGGGCAGAACTGCTCCGAGCTGATTCAACGGTTCTTTTTTCTGGCTCAAAATCCGGTCAGCGCATCCAGCCACATCAGAGAGCTGGCAGGACAGCTCCATGTATCAGAAAGCACTCTGTCCAAACGTTTCCGGGCGGAAACAGGCATGACACCTGGATCCTATCTGAGCAGGCTGGTTCTGGACAGAGCCTGCAGGATGCTCCTTTCCGGGGATGACAGCATCGCTGCGGTTGCGGAAAAGCTGGGATTTTCCGATCAGTTTTACTTTACCAAATATTTCAGACGACAGATGAGCATGACCCCGAGTGCATACAGGAAGCTGATGCGCAGGGGCTGAGCAGACGACTTGAGGAGAACTGCATGAGATACGGTATTTATGAGTTGATTTTGTATTTTTTTCTTTATTCCTTTCTGGGATGGTGTGCTGAAATTGCCTATGCGGCGGTGCGGCATAAAAAGTTTATGAACCGCGGATTCCTGAACGGGCCGGTTTGTCCTGTTTACGGTTTTGGCATGGTTATTGTTCTGATCTTTTTTGGCCCTGAGCTGGACTCCTTTCTTTTTCTTGCCCTGGGCTGCGGCGCTGTAGCCGTTGTTCTGGAATTTTTCACGGGAGCGCTGATGGAAAAGGTGTTCCACTGTAAATGGTGGGATTATTCCGATTACAAGAGCAATCTTGGCGGATATGTCTGCCTTCCCTTTTCCTGTCTGTGGGGCATTGCCGCCGCAGTCTGCATTACCTTCCTGCAGCCCTGGCTGAGGCAGCTGTTTGAATTCCTTCCCCTCTGGGTGGAAAGAACGGCAGCGATCGTGCTCAGCATTCTGTATCTGCTTGATTTTTTTGCCGTATCCTGGACAATACTGAGAGTACAGAAGAACAGCCGGATCGAAGGCTTTGCGGCGGGTATGCAGAAGGTTTCCAACAAGGTGGGCGGAGCCATTTCCCGCAGCATTATTAAGCGTATGACAAAGGCATTTCCGAACCTGACGACGGAAGGGGAAAACGGCCTGTTTGCCGCCCATCAGAAAAAAGCCAGGAGCGAAGTGTTTGCAGAGGGCTGTGGCTTCTACAAGCTGTTCTGGCTGTTTTTTATCGGATCCCTGCTGGGAGATCTTGTGGAAACCATTTTCTGCCGGGTCACCATGGGCTACTGGATGAGCCGGAGCAGTCTGGTATATGGCCCCTTCAGCGTGGTATGGGGCTTTGCCGTCGTTCTTTTAACCATGATGCTTCATCGGCATAAGGATAAGAGTGACCGCTACATTTTCATATTCGGGACGGTGGTCGGCGGCGCTTATGAATACATCTGCAGCGTCCTTTCGGAAATCGTCTTCGGTGCCGTATTCTGGGATTACAGTAAGCTGCCCTTCAATCTGGGCGGACGCATCAATCTGTTGTACTGCTTTTTCTGGGGCTTTGCTTCCGTGATCTGGATCCGCTACGTATATCCGTTCTTTTCCAGGCTCATTGAAAAAATCCCAAAAAAGCCCGGCATCTGGATCAGCTGGATTCTGATTGTATTCATGGTATTTGACATGCTGATCTCCGCCATGGCGCTCATGCGATACAGTTCCAGATATATTGGAGAAGAGCCGCAGACTGTGGTGGGAGAGATGCTGGATGAACATTTTCCGGACGAACGGATGGAAAGGGTCTATCCCAAAGCGATCATACGCGCTGTAAGCGGTAACTCCGTTCCTCCGCAGTCTGCAGAATGAGACGCGCGGATCTGCCTCTTATATACGTGACAATACCTGACAGCAAAAAGAGGCAGCATGTACCGGCTTTTTACAGGAGGTAAATAATGGTACCGGTTCTTGCGAGAATGGCAGTGATTATCAAGGCAGATCATGATACAAACGTGATCACGGGAAATTATGAAATGGCATATATCTGCGGCCTGCTGGAAAAGCTCTCCGGCACAATGTCCGGTGCCTCCGCCGGAATCTATGAAACACCGGAAGCGATGCAGGAGGGCACCCTGGCTGCTCTGAAAGGATGGCAGCCGCAGGATGCACGGGAGCAAAATCTGCTCAGGATGCTCCGTGCCTACAAGCCGGAAGCCATGTACGACGAACAGGTACAGGAGCTTTACCGGATGGGGCTGGAGGAAACCCGGCCCTGGCAGAAATAGGCAGAAATGTAAGAGAAAGGAATGACACGGCAGATGGCGGGAAAACGCATCTTACTTTTGACCACAGGCGGAACCATCGCCTCCCACATGACAAGCCATGGCCTGGTGCCCACGCTCACGGCGGAGGATATTCTTAATGTGCTTCCGGACATGGAAAGGCTCTGCACTCTGGAGGCCAGAAATCTGTTCCGAATTGACAGCACCAATATGACCTGTGAGCACTGGAAACAGATCGCGCGGGAGATTGAAACCCATTACTGGGAATACGACGGCTTCATCGTCTGTCACGGAACGGATACCATGGCCTATACGGCGGCGGCCCTGTCCTATATGATACAGAACTCTCCCAAACCCATCGTTCTCACCGGCTCCCAGCGCCCGCTGGAGATGGAGATATCAGATGCCCGCATGAATCTGAGGGACAGTATTCTGTATGCGCTGGACGATGCCTCCAGCGGGGTCAGCCTGGTATTCGGCGGGAAAATCATCGCCGGAACCCGGGCGAAGAAAACGAAAAGCATGAGCTACAACGCCTTTTCCAGCATCAATTATCCGGAGCTTGCGGTGATGCGCGATGAGCATCTGGTGCGTTACATCGAGCCGAGAAAAATGGACGGCGGCCCCGTTTTTTATCATGAAATGGATCCGCAGGTGTTCCTTCTGAAGCTCACGCCGGGAATCTCCCCCCTCATTCTCAAGGAGATTTTTTCCCGCTATAACGGCATTATTGTGGAGAGCTTCGGCGTAGGCGGCATTCCGGACAGCATCCTTCAGGAGTTTGAGACGCAGATGAAAGAATACGGTTCCGGAAAGATCGTGGTCATGACAACCCAGGTAACCTATGAAGGAAGCAATATCGGCGTCTATGAGGTAGGAAAACGCGTTCAGGAGCAGTTCCGCCTCCTGGAGGCCTACGACATGAACCTGGAAGCGGTCTTCACCAAGCTGATGTGGATTCTGGGCTGCCATCCGGAAAGCTATGAGCAGGTGAGACAGATGTTCTACCGGACCATAAATTATGATGTATTCTGCTGAGATGATATATTCTTCCAGGAAAACCTGTTCCTGTGAATATTTTCCATCCTGTTTTCATATACTTTTATACAGGAACAGGGACGTGTTGCTGCCAATGCGCCCTCATGCCCGGAAACATTGAATGCCGCCTGCGCGGCGGAACAGGAGGCCGGCACGAACCTGATGTTCGTGCCAAAGAACGGCTCCCGCCGTTCTTTCATGAAATGAATGCCGCCTGCGGCGGCGGAACAGGAGGACAGGTCTATGCCGAGAGGAAGAAAAAAGCTGACGCTGGAAGAAAGAATCCGCGAAACCCAGCAGTCCATCTATAACCTGGAAAACAGGACACAGGAGCTGTATGAAGAGCTTCAGGGACTGCTGGAGGAGCAGAAGAGACAGGAGCTTGAAAAGCTTTCTGATGCGCTGGATGAAGCAGGTGTCTCCGTGGAGGAGGTACTGGAGCATATCCGCACACAGGAGAGCAGTACGGAAACCGCAAATATTGCATAGAATATCTGCGGAGGAATCTCCCCTGATGAAAATACCGGCCATATGCCGCATGTACCAGGAACTGTGCAGAATCTGCATGGATTCCTGAAGCCAGGCGGCATGGCCGGTATTTTGCTGTAAATATTAGAAGGAGAGAATTGCGTTCTGGTCAGAAACACTATATAATAGATTTTGTGCAGCTGATAGGAGAAGAAAAGTGAATCGGTTGACGTGAAATCAAAAAATCGATTTGTGCCAGATGCACAATCGAAAGACGGAGGGGAAAATGGAGGGACAAAAGAAAAAATTCCGCCTGTCTGCACTTTTTGCGCCCATTGACATGACGGAAGGAAGACCGGGAGGCAAAATCGTAATGTTTGCCATTCCCATGCTGATTGGAAATATAGCCCAGCAGCTTTACAATACGGTGGACAGCATTGTGGTGGGCAGATATGTGGGGGACAATGCGCTCGCGGCGGTTGGAAGCGCCGGACCGATTCTGAACCTGCTGCTGGTACTCTTTGTCGGCATTTCAGTGGGGGCGGGCATTATGGTTTCCCAGTATTTTGGCGCGAAGGAAAAAGAAGAGCTGGAAGGAGCCATCGGCTGCAGCATCACGCTGACGGCGGTCGCCTCAGTGTTCATCATGATTATCGGGCCGTTTCTGGTTCGTCCGCTGCTCCGGCTTCTGAACACGCCGGACAGCATTATCGACTGGTGCGCTTCCTACCTGATCATTCTGTTTATCGGTATCGCGGGAATGGCCTATTATAATATTCTCAGCGGTATTCTCAGGGGACTGGGAGACTCCGTCTCAGCCCTGATCTATCTTCTTATCGCAACGGTTCTGAATATCTTTCTGGATGTCCTTTTCGTGACCGCCTTTGATATGGGCGTGGCAGGAGTTTCTCTTGCCACGGCGATTGCCCAGGCGGTATCGGCCATTCTCTGTCTGATCAGACTGACAAGAATGAAAGACATCTTTGAACTGCATTTTTCTTCTTTGAAACCGAAGAAAAAGCATACGGTGGACATGATCCGTCTGGGACTCCCTTCGGGACTGACACAGGCCATCTTTTCCATGGCGATGATCGTGGTTCAGTCTCTGACTAACAGCTTCGGGGAGATGCTGATCGCCGCAAACGTTATCATCATGCGGGTAGATGGCTTCGCCATGATGCCGAATTTTTCCTTCGGCACGGCAATGACCACCTTTGCGGGCCAGAATGTGGGTGCAAAAAAATATGACCGTGTGAAGCAGGGCGCTAAGGAAGGCACGCTGACCGCCATCGGTGTATCCATGCTGATTACGTGCGGCATTCTGCTGTTTGGCCGGTATCTGATGGAAATTTTCACACAGACGACGGAGCTGGTAGCCTTAAGCGTTTACATGATGCGGATTCTTGCCGTCGGCTATATCGCGATGGCGGTGACTCAGTGCCTTTCCGGCGTGATGCGCGGAGCAGGTGATACCATGACCCCCATGTGGATCTCGCTGATTACCACGGTGGTCATCCGGGTTCCTCTCGCTTATGGAATCGCATGGATTACCCGAAGTGAAGCCCTTCCCAATGGCAGAAGCGAATGCATATTTGTCTCTCTGCTTGTTTCCTGGGTACTGGGTGCTCTGATCACTCTGATTGCCTACAGGCGGGGCGGATGGAAGAGGAAAGCTCTGGAACGGGAAGAACAGCCATTGAATAATATAGCCGTATAGGAGGCTGCTTTCCCAAATTTCTGAATATGATTACAAAACCGGAGGTCTGGCTTCAGTTTATGCCAGTTCCTCCGGTTTTTGTATCAAGAAAACCACGCGATAGTCGCGTGGTTCC
>ULPS01063078.1_pt1 | contig 19546 bp, 13 predicted proteins | sample 1953711 | NCBI WGS metagenome assembly ULPS01 (sample SAMEA4835635, study PRJEB28245) | human gut metagenome | biome: gut microbiome; material: fecal sample | place: Denmark | collected 2008 | reverse complement strand
ACTCTCTGCCGCCGATTCCCCAGCCACGGCTGCTGCCTCTGTACTGCTTCCCTCTTCAGATGCAATCACCTGGGCGCCAGATTCCGCTACCTGAGCTGTATCTTCCTCTCCAGTTCCCGTCTTATTGCCACAGGCCGCTAAGGCCAGCCCCATGAATGTCAGTGCAAGCAGGGCTGTTATCCTCTGTTTCATCATTCCGTCTACCTTTCTTCCCTCTAATTTCTCTATTCCATCTCAGGCCAGCACACACTGGCAGTCCTCATTCTCCATCTGTTTCCGGTTACCTGCCATCCATAGATAAGCTGGTGCGGCGGCGTCACGTCCGCTGATATTTCCTACATATCCTGAAATCGGATGATTCAGATATATCTGGCAGAAATCCCGGATTCCTCTCTGAATTTCCTCTGCCTGACGGCGTTCCTCCTCTGATATCCCGTGTCCGCCAGCGGAAACTCCCCGATTCAATTCTCCTGAGTTCTCAGAATCGAACCCTCGGAAACTTGGAAAAGGAGAGGCCAGCAGCTTTTCCATCATCACGTTATCGCCTTTTGCTGCATTGTGCCGGCTCCACAGATCCCTGTTATGAGCCTGCGAAAAGAGATAACTTACCAGCTTTCCCTGTGCAAGCTGTGCCTCGCTCATATCCGGCTCCGCACTGTTTGCGGAATTGGTTCCGGCAACCAGGCCTACAATATGACAGTCCAGCTTCCACATCCGGTTGACCACCACATCCAGCGCCATGGCGCCGCTGCCGGCCCAGCCGATATCAACCGCTGCAGCATTCCGGCAGCTCTTCAGGATATTTGCATAGTAGGCTTTTCCTGCTTCCAGCTGTCCATCATAGTGGGAAAGTACCCGGATCCATCTACTGTTCAGGTACTCTTTGACATCCCGCACATTCCGGTCTGTCAGTTCCTGATCCCGGTCCAGCTTTCCTCCGGTTCTCGCTTCCATATCGTCCAGCATGTCCACGATCTCCATGGTTTCGAAGATCTGCTTCAATGAAAAGCCCTGATTCACCTTATGGAACAGAAATCTCCGGTAATAATCGTGTTTATAATAACGTGCTGACAGCTTCGCTGCTGCAAGGCGGGACCAGAGGGCATAGCAGGTTCTTCCGCTTTCCGCCTCTTCCGGATACATCTGGTCATATACCTGTTTCAGAATGTCACCATCCCGTGCCAGAAACAGAATTTTGTCTACCTGATGGCTGGAAACATACTCATGAATGAACTGGCAGTAACCAAGGACAAAAATGCCTCCATAAATAAAACCGTATTCGTATTCCCTGCTGTATATCCTCAGACCGTTATGGATATGGGCGTTTACCAGTCCCCTATAAATACTGCCGGAAACTGCCGACATTTCCCTGGCACGATACTTTTTTCCAATATGATTAACATTTCTGTAATACACAGCTTTCCACCCTGCCCGCAGAGCATTGTCCGCATCAGATTTCCGGTTGTCTCCCACATGGATACATGTTTCTCCCGGCTTCAAAAGCTCTGCTGCCCTTTGGTACAGGCTTCCTTCTGCTTTCGACTGGCCACAGTCGGAGGAAACCAGACACTGGGATATTCCGGTAAAACCACACTTTTCCAGAATCATCCGAATGCAGAGTCCGGAAAGATACATATCCGAAAGAACAATGATTCGTTTTCCTGCTTCCCGCAGCCTTTGGAAAACCTGAAGCATATAGGGATTGGCAAAGCACATCTCTTTTTCTGTTTCCACTTCTGCCTGCATTCCCTCTTCGCAGGGGATTCCCGCGTCATCCTCCAGCAGTTCATAAATTTCCTGAAGGGTCACTTCACTGTTGCCGAATTTTTTCAAATGTTCCTGCCTTGCCCTTACTTCTGCTTCCATGCGGATTCTCCTGAAATCCAGATAATTGAGCTTCTGTCCCACGATATAAAACAGATCCGCCGGACTGGAAAAAGGACGAAACAGGAGGGTGTCAAACACATCGAAAGAAACCACATCATACGCACAAAGTTTCTCTGCCAGCTTCTCCGGTGCTTCCAGATGAGACAGTATAGATTCGCTTTCCTGTTTTGGAAGTTGCACGGCCGTCCTGGCATCCTGTCCCGTTACTCTTTCCTGAATGGGACGATGGAAAATCCATGCCACATTCAGCATGATCAGAAACATCCATGCATACAGACGCTGCAGGACGGTGGTCTGACTATCCCGGACACTATGATATTTTTTCTGTATTTCCGGCACCCGGTTCACCAGTAAACCGTAAACCTTCATCCTCAGCCCCATGCTGCTTCTCCCTGTCGTTTTATCCGGCCTTCTTCTGATAAGCTTCGCATACCTTCTTCGGTTCTCCGATCTCCATCAGGACACCCTTTTCAATCCAGACCGCCCTGGTACAGTTCTTGATAATCGTATCCGTGGAGTGGGATACGATTAAAACGGTAGAGCCTCCATGAATCATTTCCTTGATCCTTTTTTCACTCTTCTTTCGGAAAAACATGTCTCCAACACTTAATACTTCATCCAGGATCAGAATTTCAGCTGCCTTACCCACTGTTGCGATCGAAAAACCAAGGCGTGACATCATACCGGAAGAAAAGTTTTTGATCTTTTCATCCATAAAGCCATCCAGTTCCGCGAATTCTACGATTTTTTCGTAATTTTCATCGATAAATTCCTTGCTGTATCCGATAATCGCACCATTCAGGTAAACATTTTCCCGTGCAGTAAGTTCCGAATCAAATCCGGTACCAAGCGTCAGAAGCTGCACTTTTCTGTGATCCACCTCAATCTTTCCTTCCGACGGTTTTAAAACGCCTGCAATCAGCTTCAGCAGGGTACTCTTACCGGAACCGTTTGTCCCGATGATTCCAATCACTTCACCTTTCTTCACATCGAAGGAGATATGTTTCAAAGCTTCCAGTTCATGATATTTATTCTGCCGTTTCACTGTTACCAGCAGATACTCCTTCAGACTCCCCGCATTTACTTCGCTGATTTTAAACCGCATACTTACATCTTTGACACGGATTACCGGCTCTTCCATGGAAGAAGGTTGAGCTGTATCCTGCGGCTTTTTAGGAGTTTCTGCTTCTGCCGGTTTGTCTATTGCCGGTACAGCCCTGATTTCAGCAGTTTGGGGAGCAGCCGGACTTTCTTTCGCCTTACTTAGATTCTGTGAGGTCTCAGGCTGTCCCTGCGGGCCTGCCACATCCGTTTTCCCGTCCTCATCCTGCCTTGCTGTCTTTTCCACCATTTTGACTGGTCCGGGAGAAGTCTCAGATGGATTGACCGGCTTCTCTGTCCGCTTTTGCACAGCCGTAGTCTGGTTGTTCTTTTGGAGATCCGGCTTTGTCTTTTCCACTGATACATCCGGCTCCTTCACAGTCTCAGGCAATGACACCGTCAGAGCCTGATCCACAGTTTCTTTCTTTTCAGCTTCTGATGTTTTTTGAGCCATCTTTGAAGTAACTTCTATAACTCTCTGCGGCTGTTTGACGGCTTTTTCAATATCCTGGGCTGTCTTCTCCCCTGTCACCACTAATTTCCTTGAGTTTTCTGTCGTAGCTGCCGCAGCTTTCCCGGCAGATTTGCGTTTTCTCCGGTAATCCGGTGCATCCTTCCGGCCTTCTTCCTTCTCCGTTACCCACTCTTCAAGTCTTCCGGATGTATACAGCCTGTTTTCCGATCCTCGTTCTCTGTCATTTTTATATTTTTTCCCATTTCGGCTCTTTGCCCGCTCAGTCGTATGCCTGTAATGATTCAAATGGGGATTCCTCCCTTTATGCACCGGTTTTGCAGCAGATGGTTTTTTCTTTCTCAGTTTCGCCCTGACCAGCACATCCTCCATTTCTTCTTCTTCGATTGCCTCCAGCCAGTTCAGCCACTTTTCATCCGTCGTCAGATCATCCCAGTCGTCTTCCTCGTCTTCATCGAAAAAACTGTGATTTTTCCTTCTCAGCCTTATCAAACAGGCTGCAAGAATCAGAATGACAGCCACCGATACTGCGCCATTGATCCATCCAACCGAAAAACCTGCCCGGATCGATTTAAAGATCTCTGCCACTTCCGGATTTCCTTCCGACCCTGTTTCTTCCAGCGCAGGGGCCGCTGATTCCGCTGCACCCGGATTTGCTGTTTCCGCAGAAGGCACCCAGGCGTTCTTTTCTTCCTGCGGCTCCACACTCTCTTCAGTATTTTCCGCGGCCCCTTCCAGCCTTGTGACGTGGAGCAGATACTTCGTTGTGTCTTCACTGCCGGTTACCGTAACAGCAATGGTGTTTTCTCCCGTTATAAGCTCTGTTCCAGAGACTTCCACAGCAGCCCTGCTGTCCCGTGCGGAAGCAGTGATATCCAGGTTTTCCGTATCAGAAGGCACCGTTAAGTCATATTCATAAACATCCGGATCCAGTGTAAAATCCGGAATTTGAGAGATTTGAAGCTCTGACAGCCTGCAGTCTACCACCGGCTGAACCTGGATGGATGCTGATCCAAGCTGGGTAATATCAGCCACCACGGGGACCGCGATCTGCTCTCCTTCAGCTGGTTCCGCCCCCATTGCCCCTTCTCCCTGTGTGGAGGAAGGATTTGTAATCACTTCCGCCTGGGTCACGCTGATGGTTCCCGCCCCTTCTGTCAGTGCCCGAAAGGACAACATATATTGTCTCTGGCCTCCTGACGCCTCACCGGCAAAATGAAGGGTTCCGTTTTCCCCGCCGTCTGCGCCGCCCAGATATTCCATTCTGGCCGGATCATACTGGAGGGTCGCATTATAGATAAAGTCCGGTGCATCACACTGGATATAAACGCCAACCTGGAATGTTCCATTCTCCTGAGGCACATACTCGGCAGATCCAAAGGTTACTGAGGCATTTTCCGCCTCCACGGGAACAGAAGGCAGGAAGGCCGCCAGAAATATGGCGATCACTCCGAATAAGAAAATGAAGTTTTTTTCTGAAATGAGAAGCTTCTTCATACCTCTTCCTTCCATCGGATCATACGGACTGCATGATCCTGTTTTGATTTTTCCGGAATACCAGATAACCAACCAGAAACGACCCTCCCGCCCACAAAATCATCCGGATCCACTGGGCCTGATTCGGCCAGGATGCATACAGCATGCATCCTCTCATACAGGCGATATAGTTATAAACCGGATTTGCTTCTACCACCCTGCCCATCAGTTCCGGAAGCGATTCCACGGGATAGAACAGCGCCGAACAGTACATCCAGAGACTTAACAATACCGAATACAGGTGTTTGATGTCGGCAAAGAACACATAAACCACGGAAAGCAGAAATCCAATCCCCAGCGAAAACATGGTCACACACAGGACAATGACCGGCGCCAGAAGCATGGTTACCGAAGGATGGATTCGGAACACCAGCAGCATCAGCAGATAGGCTGCGAATGTGTACAGGTAATTCACCAAAGCGCTGTAAACCCTGGCAATGGGAAAAATCTCCATTGGAAACTTTACCCGTGTAAGCATAACCCTGTTATCCACCATAACCGTCATGGATGCGTTGGTTGCCCCAGTAAACAGCTGCCAGAGCATCTGTCCGCTCAGGAGGTACAGTGGATAATTTTCTATACTTCTGCTGAACATCTTGGTAAAGATAACGGAAAGCACAACCATATTTAGCAGCGGATTCAGCACACTCCACAGGATCCCCAGATAGGATCTTGAATAGCGTCTTTTGATTTCCCGCGCCACAAGCTGTCTGACCACAAAGATGTACTGTTTGATATTGTCTTTTCTACTCATTCGTCAAGCTGCCTTTCGCCCTGCCCTGAAACGATGCTGCATCCTCAGATACAGAAGATATTTATAAAACACGGCACCTGCTCTATACAGGGTATGAAGGCTACCTCCATATAAACGGATGCTTCCTTCCAGCCATCCGCTTTCTTTTATTCCATGCCGCCCCGGCCCCAGCATAAACCACAGCCGGAACGGAAGCTGTTGTTTCAGAAGTTCCATTTTTGTAAGAGGGAGTGCAAGAGGCTGCCGGCCCTCTCCCGTAAGTTCGTCTGAAAACAGATATCCGCCATACCAGCGTACTTCTTCTTTGGATGGCCTTGACATGAAGCTCTCCAAAAGCGGACGGATATCAAGGGTACGTGCCTCTTTCCAAAGGTTGGGATGCCAGTTTTTTTCCAGCACGTCCAGCCATATTTCCAAAAGCCTCTCCTGAACCTTCGTTTTGTTCACATTGATCTGCTCCGGTTTCCCAAGAACCGGCTCCATGTTCTGCCTGCAGGTATACCCCTGTGTCATTCCATGGGGCGCTGAAAAGATGCATTCAAACAGGCAGTTGGAAAAATGCGCTTTCTTTCGTGCTCCTGATGGCGGGGCAAAGTAAAATGCATCATAATTCTTTTCTTCGGCCCCCTCTGGCAGGTTGTACAGGCCAAAATAGAATCCCTGTACCTTTCCCTTCCAGCCCATGCTGTCCAGCAGATTCTGCAGACTTTCCTGCATTGTGCCAATCCATCCGCTGTCCACAACTGCAAAGGGAACCGGTTCCAGAAGCGCTTCCTGCTCCAGATAGGAAACCGCCGCCTCGTACTGTTCGCGGGAACGTCTGGATACCAGTTCCATAAATTCCCGGCACTCCGAAAGCGGCTGACGAAGCTCCTGAATTTCTTTCCAGGAAAGCGGGGAGATGTAACTCTGCGGCAGATGAATCAGAGCCGCAATCCGATGCCCTTCCTCTTCAGTCAGCCCAGCCCTTTCCATCAGGCGGGCGAAGGAAACATCCATTCCTCCCCGGCAGATCCGTTCCAGACATTTCTGCCCGATCAGGTGATGCTCCGGGATCCGCCATGCGTAACGGGACGCATACAGATACCGGCATTCCATCTGAATTTTTTCTATCCCACAGATCTTTTCTGCCATTTTCTTCATAAGCCAGCCATCCCTCGCCAGGAAATACAGCCGGAAACATCCTGTTGCCCTTGCCCTCTCCAGAACATGGCAAAGGAAAGCAAAAAGGACCGGCCACAAAACATACATCCCAGCCACATCTGCATCGGTTCCTGAAGATTTCTGATACGCTTCCTCAGAAACCCTCAGCAGCCCAGACGTCCTGTTCAGATACCTGCGATATTCAATCCGTTTGCAGCACTCTCTCTTCATATAGTTCCTGTGAAGCCTCCGCCTCTTTCAACACCTGCCTGCGTTTCAATCCCATTAAAACCGGAACCGGAACCAGTCCTGCTACCACCGGCCTGACCGTATACAGCCAGGCGACTGGCCCCCGTATCCCAAGGTTTTTGAAATTTCTTCTCCGAATTCTGGCCTCATCCATACGGTACCGGAATTTCCTGCGCTCATAGCTTTCTCTGTTTTCCCGGTAACAGAACAGTCTTTCCTGCATGTTGAATCCCTGGTATCCCTGCGCATACAGCCTCATGAAAAGTTCATAATCCTCACACCGCCAGGTTTCCTTTGACACATAATATCCGCCGCTTTTCAGATATACTTCCCTGCGTACCATTACAGAAGGATGGATGAAAGGTGAAAAAGGAAGAAAATCCTTCTTTTCCGGCTTTCTGGGCATCTTTCTCATTCCCCATATGCCTTTTTCATCAATCAGATCCGCATTACTGCCGACAAAGGCATATTCCGGGTGACTCTCGAGGAAAATGTACTGCTTCTCCAGCCTTTCCGGCCTGGAAATATCGTCTGCATCCATCCTCGCTATGTACTTTCCTTTTGCCCGTGCAATACAGGCATTCAGGGTGGCAGCAAGTCCCCGGTTCTGCTCATGCCGGAACACCTGTATCCTTTCATCCCGTTTTTCATAACTTTTCAGATTTTCTGCGGCTTCACTTTCCGAACCGTCATCACAGATAATCAGTTCCCAGTCTGCTATCGTCTGGTTCAGGATCGACCGGACTGCTTCTTCCAGTTCCTGCCTGTTATGCTGATTGTATACGCCCATCACTACTGTAACTAATACACCCATCTCAAAGATCCACCCTCATTTCATCTGTCCTGTACGGATTCATAGACCAGCCGCATCACACGTGCTGACTCTTCTTTGCTGAACTGCAGCGCCTGCTTTCTGCAGACCCGTCCCATCGTATTCCTGACAGAAGCATTAGTCTTCATTTTCTCAATCGCTGTTGCATAGGCATCTGGGCTGTTGTCCCGGCAGACCAGACCGGTCTTTCCATGCATCATATATTCTCTGGTTCCTCTGCAGTCTGATGTAATCAGCGGGATCCCTGACGCCATCGCCTCAACTGCCGCCATACCGAACCCTTCCCTTCTGGACGGAAAAATGAAGCAATCCGCCCCATGAAGCACGCTTTCCACATCCTTCCGGTAGCCCAGAAGCTTCACATGATCCTGGAGCCCTTCTTTGACTATGAGCTTTTCCAGCTTCTTTCGACCTTTTCCTCTGCCACATATGCCGTAAAAAACGGCCTTATCCCGAAGCTGAGCCAACGCGAGGATCACTGCCTGATGGTTTTTATTACTGTTCAATTCCCCAACAGACAAAAGCAGAAAAGAATTTTCAGGAAAACCAAGTTTTTTCTTTTCCTCCGTTCTCGTCCCCGGTTCTGGATGGAACCTTCTTACATCCAGTCCCACGCCAGGGATTTGCCAGACCTTCCCGTTTTTTTTCAGCAAAAAGTGGGAAGCTCTTTCGAAATCCTCCCTGTTGATTGTCACAATGATGTCTGTCTTATGGGCCAGCAACCTTTCCACAGGATAATACATCAGCCAGTTTTTCAAAGGTGCCTTTCTATAAAAATGGAAGCCATGAGCTGTGTAGATCATCACTGCACCCGGCGCATAAAGCCATCCGGCCAGCCGCCCAAGGACTCCCCCCATGGGGTTATGGCAATGAATCAGATCAAACTCTTCCGTCTGCAGAAGTTTTTTCAGGCAAAAAAAAGCCGCCGTATTCCGGATTCCATGAAACGGGGATTTCTCTATGGGAAAATGATGGGTAATAATCCCCATATCAGCGAACAGCCTGGTGTCAAAATCATACACAGGATGTTCAAAATTCGATGCATAGTGAACTTCATATCCCATCTCCTGAAGAATCCTGACATTGTTGATTTCAAACTGCGGCACAAAACCACTGATTGTCGTTATGATCAATGCTTTTTTCACGTAACTGCCTCCGCATCTGAGTTTCTGTCTTTTGTATGGCTGCTTCGCACAGACAAAAATCTGCATCAATGCCACACAATTCTTCAAAAAAAGATGGGGAACTCAAACTCCCCTTTTACTACGTCGATGATTTTTTATGGAAGAGGAAAATAAAAAAGCAAAAATTTTTGCTGAAGGGGAAGGATGTTTTCAGCATATACATAATCATGCCATGCAGGAGCATACAAAAGGAACATAGAGAGGGTAAGCGGGGAATTTGATTGTTGCATGGGTATTCGCTCAAGTTCGGTTTTCAATTTTTTGCTTCATCTTTGTACCAACTACGTTTCCCCTTATATGTTCCTGCATGACATGCCGTGAAGATAAAATGTTTCCTCTTCTGAAAACTGATCCCATTCGGACCAGATTCTATCCGCTTTTTATGGCAGGTCAGGCCCCGATATCACCTTATAAGTTCCATTCACACCCTTTTCAACCCGAAACTGAAGCGGATTTTCTTTTCCCCATTCCGGATCAGCTTCAGCCTTCTTCTGCCATTTCTTATATTTATCCAGGAAAGCTTCATGGATTTCCTTCTCTGCTTTTTTTCGGATTTCTACAGCTTCCTCCATGGTCTCATAGCTTCCCAGATAAAATTTTTCCCTTTTGAACCCTATGGTAACACGAAATCTTCCATTCTTTTTTCGAAAAACCCCACGGAAACCGCTCTTGTTATCACTCCGGCTTTTCCTGTTTGCCAGCCACTCTATACATGTACCGTCCACATGGTGCAATGTGTTCGGGAGTTTTTTCTGCCACTCTCTTCTCATGCAGCCGCAACTTACATTATTTTTAAAAATAAGGCTATCCTCGGGCACCTCTACCTCGTTCCCACAGTCACAACGGCAATGCCAGTATACGGACCCTTTTCCATCCCGATTCTGTGTCGGATATACAGCAACCAGCCGGCCAAAGCGTTTTCCCGTCAGATCAACCCTCTTCCTTCCAGCCTTATTCTTTCCTGTATTTTCTTTCTGGCATTCCAGTTTTTCCGCCATTGATCCTCCTACTGTTTTTGTTCTATCAAAAAGATTCGTATTCCAGTATTTCATTATCCCAAAATCAGCTCATCTGCACCGAATCCTGTTCCGGAAGATTCTGAAGAACGACGCGTGCAAATTCCTGAAAGGGCACCGCTTTTGCGGCCCGTAACAGAAACAGCTGATCCTTTTGGTTATTCACATCATAAAGCTTGCTCAGCACTTCCCATGCTCCCTCTGCCACCTTCTGTCTTTCCTGGCCGGCATTCATAAAGAACAGGGCAATCAGAATGTTTAACTGGCTCTGGTTATAGCGGTTCATGCGCAGGGAAAGAATTCCAAAACGCATGCTTTCATCCGGGTTTCCGTTGCGGTAGTAAATAAGAGATAAACGAGTATAAATATCCTGCAGATTTGTACTCGCATAACTCAGCACATTACCTCTGTAGGTCTCCGTCCGTTCTAGAGTTTCCAGAAAAAATCTTTCCGCCTCTTTTTCCTGCCCCTTTTCCATCAGCCATCTTCCATGATAGTAGGTTGTATCCGGAAATCCTGGGAGGGTTTCTTCCAGAAGATCACAAAGTCTTTCTATTTCATTTTTCTGTTCCGAAATAATGACAAGGCAGTATATCTTTAACAGACTGTTAACAGCAACACAATAGCGTTCTGCTGTCAGTTTTTTCCCAGATTTATGCTTAATTGCTTCCTGATAGCACTCCATCGCTTCCTGTATTTGATTCTTCAGCGCAAGCGCATCTCCAAGATATACCAGAGCGTTATAATTTTCCGGATCTATTTCCAGTTCTTTCTTTAACAGCTCAATATTCCGTTCCGCCTTATTGGTCTCCGAAACAGCCTGTTTCGTATATCCTGTATGAAGAATGGTCAGTTCCTCTTTTTCAAGAATACGCACAGGGATTCCCGGAGGCGTCCCAATATACTCATGGATCCGGTTCCGATAACGGAGCAGAGGCGTTCTCTGAAAAATACGATCCTGAACCGAGATGGAGAACAATTTTCCCTGATCAGTCAGATTTGCCCATCTGGTTCTGATGATATGCGGCCTTTTTTCCGGCTTCACATCCCGTTCCAGATGAACCAGCAACTTCCATAGCTGCTCCACATCCTCTGGGAGGAAATATTCATCCGCATCCAGAAAGGCGATCCAGTTTCCATTTGCCTTGCTGATGGCATAATTTTTAGCCGCAGAGAAATCGCCCGTCCAGGAATAATGGTAAATCTGCGCTCCCAGCTCCTGCGCAATCTCGACAGTACGGTCTGTGGAACCGGTATCCACCACGATCTGCTCCATCATGATACCCTTTCCCCATTCCAGCGCCCGCCGGATATTCTTCTCCTCATTCTTTACAATCATACACTGGGACAGCCGAACCTCTTTCTTCATCTCTCCTCCATAATGGGAAACAATTATTTTTCAGCCTGTTTTTGTCAGCCAGACAAGCCCTGTCTTTAAAAAGATGGGATGGCCGAAACCACCCCACCTATGCACATATGGTTTACTGCAGAAGCTGCAGGACTCCCTGAGGAATCTGGTTCGCCTGTGCGAGCATTGCCTGAGAGGACTGTACCAGAATATTGTTCTTGGTGTAAGCCATCATTTCTTCCGCGATATCCACGTCACGGATCCGGCTTTCCGCAGCCGTCATGTTCTCGGTCGTTACGCTCAGGTTATTGATGGTGTGCTCCAGACGGTTCTGGATGGCGCCAAGATCACCTCTGGTAGAGGACACCTTATTGATCGCCTCTTTAATCAGATCAACCGCGGCGGCAGCACCAGCCTGGGTACTGATATCGATACCCGAAATACCAAGGGACTTGGTATCCATCGCCTGAATGGAAACGGTCATCTGATTATAATCTGCGGAAGTATCGCCAATCTGGAGGGTTAAGCCCTTTCCGCTGGTGCTGAGCGGCGTGGTGCCATTGTAGAGAATATCATTTGCTGCAATATCAGCCCCCTGAACAGCCTGGGGTGCCACACTCAAGTCTATGCCAGCCACACGCCCGATGGTAGCCGCAACGTTAGCCGCATCACCCGGATCATATTTAGTACCTGTAACTGTAACTATCGTTACATCCGAACCAACATTCGCCATTTCTGCAGGCGTAGCACCAGTCTGTGCGAAAACAAATTTCTTTCCGTTAATTTCAAAAACAGCATCTGCCACTTCATCTTCCGTTGCAGTAGCGCCTGCCGGAAGAACATTCATGCTGCTGAAATCAAGTTTCTGCTGGGCATCCAGACCAACAGTTGCAGTAGCAACCGCCCCAGCACTAACATCAACATCTGTATTGGTCGAAGTCATCCCCAAAGCTGTCACACGAGCTCCATCGCTTCCAGAAGCCGTACTGGTAAAGGTAAGGGCATCCCCGGTAGCCGCGACAACAAAAGCACTGCTGATATCACTATTTTTCTTCAGTTCGGCCAGAATTGCATCCTGAAGTTGCGTTGCAGTAGCGCCACTATCAGTAATGGAATATTCAGTACCATCTTCTGCCTTCAGGACTTCAGAAGATGCTGCGGTCAGCGTAACAGTCGCTGATTTTTGACTTCCATCCCCTTCTGTCCAGGCAACTGTATATTCAATAGTTTCGCCTGCATTTAAAGCACCGCCTGCAGCCGCAAAGTCTTCGGTCGTTGTCACAGAAGTTGTGGCAAGCGTATTGCTCACTGCCACACCACCGGAAACATTTCCACCACCGCTCAGGGAACCATCCAGCAGCTGGATTCCGTTGAAGTTGGTGGACTCGCTGATACGGTCAATCTCATCCTTCAGGGAAGTGATCTCCTTCTGCAGGTTCTCACGGTCAACCTCATCCTGATAGGTTCCGTTGGCGGACTGGTCAGCCAGCTCTACCATACGATTCAGCATGGAATGCACTTCGGTCAGAGCGCCTTCAGCGGTCTGTACTAGAGAAATACCGTCGTTCGCGTTCTTCTGCGCGGTCTCCAGTCCGGTGATTTGCGCACGCATCTTCTCGGAAATTGCCAGTCCGGCAGCATCATCGCCGGCACGGTTGATCCGGTAACCGGAAGAAAGCTTCTCCAGGTTCTTGGAAACAGCATTGTTGTTCGTGGTCAGGTTGCGGTAGGAATTTAACGCCGCAATGTTGTGTTGGATTCTCATGGTATAACCTCCTTGTTATGTTTCGGAGCCATCCTTTGCTCCGTTTTTGTTTTACGGCTTTCCTGCAGCAGCTGGGTCCTTTGCCGCCGTTTCAAAAGCCATGTCGAACAGCAGAATCCAAATCGGATCCGCCGTCCAAATCGTTCTTCTATATATAAATTGAACGATTCCAAATGAATCAACAGGCAGATCCTGATATCCTGATGAAAATCTGCCCATATGCCTCCCGACAGCCGGTATGGGAAAGTCATTATCTCTCTATTCTGATCAAATTATCCAAAGCTTCTGTCCGGCAGGAAGCCTCAGATGATAAGGATACAGGGAAAAGCCTGTTACCAGACAGTTCCCGCATTCCTTACCTATTCCAAACCAGGATGCCATTAAAAAAACATGAATTGAAACCATAAAAGGATATTTCTGTCTAAAAAGAAACATGTTTTTTCAATGGTTCTCCTTGATGAATAAGCGGTTCCACAACAGAAGAACATTCAACCTGTACTCTCCTGTCATGGGAGAACTGGCAACAAAATAAAGGTGAAATTTGTTGCTCTCAGCGCAGAGAGCCTCTACCATGGGCTCTCCTGCTCCGGAAAACAAAGAAGGTTCATGGCACTTACATGCCATGCATCAGCATATAAAAGGGACCAGACTATAGGCTACATATAATGATCTCGTCTACGGGTTACGCCCGGCCCCAGTTATATGCTCATGCACAGGAAATACCTGCCACATGCTTTTCATTGTTCTTTAGCATCAGTCCTTCATTATCTGTATACAAGTTTAGCCTGACCATATCTTCTTCCGCGTTACGAGTAACCAAAAAAGGATGGTTTTAACTGTATATGGATCGGTTGTTTTTCCTTTCACGGTTTTCCTGAGACAGAAAGGTCAGCTTTCATACCTCAGAGAATAAACAGGATAAGCATGGCACTTTCTTGCCATGCATCGGCATATAAAAATGGTGAGATCCTTAGGGTGAATTCAGAGGTTTATTTACGCAACTTGAATATTCGGCGTTTATTTATGTCATTTGAATAATCATCGAAAAATTCACCCTGCCCCTGTTATATGCCTATGCACAGCAGGAACGTACTTTCTAAATCAAAACGCTGATTGATCCCTCTATAATAATTGTCGTCCACTTATAAAATAATTTAAGCCCACCACAAAAAATTTTATTTTAAATGGCATATCATCAAAAATATACATTATCCTTTTTCATGCAATACTGCTCCTCTCCGTACCGCAACACATCTTTATGCTTCGGCGGATTTCTTTCTTCTGCGAATCCATCTAAAATCTTTAACCCTCTATAATAATTGTCGATATGATTTCTTTTAAATTAATGGTTCCGATTATTTTTCAGTTCTGCTTTGTCCCCAGATTTACACCTCTATAATAATTGTCGTTTTCCATAATAGATTATTAACATCTAAAAAAAATTTTTTCTTCCGTCTTCCGGATATTCTTATCTGTGTAGTAAAAAGGGATAAAAAAATTAAGGGCCTACTGAATATTGCCTTCTGATATTGTTTCCAAACAAAATATGCTTCTGGTTAATCCACTCTATGATTTTTATCCGCCCGTCTACCATAAGCGCTTGACCACATCTCTATTCAGTGTTATAGTGAAAAAGTAAAGATTTCTTGTGCGTTTTTTATTGTCTGATTGCACACGCTGTTAAATTTGTACGTCAGTAAGTTTCTGCCCTTATGCAGAGAAATACTGGCTTTTTTATTTTTTAATTTGGAGAGAATGAACCCGGTCTGCAAAAGCAGGCAGCACTGATTATCGGGCGCATTCTCTTTTTTTATTGTCTGAAAAGCAGATGCTTTCAGAATAAATATCTCGCCGCCATGCGGCAGAAAGAGAGGAACTTATGAAAAGAAAACAGAGCAATCTCAGAAACCGGAAGAAAGACTGGAGGCAGAAAGTATCCCGTATCCGGCAGCAGACCCTGCAGGCCAGACGGCAGTGTTACCGCCGGGGTCCCAGGACGAGGCTGCGCCATGGATGATGCCAGAAAGAGATATACCCCTGGCATCCTTGTGGATACCGCCGGCCTGTCCAGGGAAGAATGGCTGGATTACAGAAGGAAAGGGATCGGCGGCAGCGATGTGGCTGCCATATTCGGGATCTCGCCCTTTCATACCGGAAGGGATATCTACTATGAAAAGGTGGGCGTAACACGCAGGGAGGACCAGCCTGACAACTGGGTGGCACTGGAGGTCGGCCACCTTCTGGAGGATCTGGTCGCACAGATTTTTTCGAGGCAGACCGCGCTTCCGGTATACCAGAAGAAAAAGATGTTCTTTCATCCGGATTACCCATTTATGCTGGCTGATCTGGATTTTCTGACCACCCTGCCGGACGGCCGGACCGCCATCCTAGAAATCAAAACGACCGGATATCATGGCCGGAACCACTGGTGGAAAGACGGGAAGGAAATTGTCCCGGCCTATTATGAAACGCAGGCGCGGCATTACATGGCTGTCATGGACATTGACGTGGCCTTCTTCTGCTGCCTGTACGGCAACAGCGAAGACCAGGTAATTATCCGCCGGCTGGACCGGGACCCTGATTATGAGGATGAACTGATTTTTCTGGAACAGGATTTCTGGTACAGCCATGTGATTCCCAGGATCCCGCCCCCCTATACGGAAAACGGTGATCTTATTCTAAAGAGCCTGTCCACGTATGCCGGCCTTCCGGCCGACAACACAAACACCACCCTTCTATCCCCGGATGTATCGGGGATACTATCACAGTATCTCTCCATTCAGGAGAAAAAAGAACAAATCGAATCCCAGTCCAGACAGCTTGAAAAGGAACTGAAGCGGCTGAAAGCACTGATCATTGCCGCCATGGGGCCTAACTGCTCCGCACAATGCCTGGCAGATGGCAGCTCCTTCACGATCACCTGCAAGCCTTCCTACCGGACTGGAATCCCCAAAGAAAATTTAAAACGGCTTCAGCTTCTGTATCCGGCCATTTACAATCAGTTTGTCACTGTCACAGAAAGCCGGCGCTTTACCGTCCGGCTGTCATCTGAAACAGAAGAAGATCCGGAAGCAGCTTAAGGAAGCCCACACAGAAAGGAGCAGAAATGAGTTATATCGGAACTTATGATGGCACCATCTATCATAATCCGGCTAATCAATATTGTGTCATCAGTGTAAAATCTTCCGACACCGGCATCCCGGAAGGGTACCGGTTCCCTGTCAGGAAAAAGGACCATCTGATCCGGTTCACGGCGGTTGGATACAGCCTGCCTCTTACAGACGCTGTCCAGATGGAACTGGATGGGGAATGGGTAAATGGGAAATACGGATACCAGCTGCATGTCACGGAATGCCGGGAATTGATCCCGGAAACAGAAAGCGGCATACAGGGTTATCTGGCATCCGGCCTGCTCAAAGGCATCGGCCCCAGACTGGCGGAAGATATCGTAAAGAAATTCGGGAAAGATTCCCTTTCCGTTCTGGAAAATGAACCGGAACGCTATCTGGAAATCCGGGGAATTTCGGAAAATAAGCTGGAAGAAATCAGGCAGTCCTATCTGGAAAGCCATGCCCTGAAGGATATTATGATCCTGCTGTCCCCATTTAAAGTTACCCCGAAGACGGCTTTGAAAATTTATCAGGAACTCGGGCCCACTGGCGCTGAACTGTTAAGAAAAAGCCCATACGAACTGTGCCGGCTGCCCGGATTCGGGTTCCGGCGGGTGGATCTGATTGCAAGGAAAACGAACGGCAACCTGCATGATCCCCTGCGGATCAGAGGCGCAGTCCTCTGCGCCCTGTCGGATGCGGCAGCCCAGAAAGGCCATCTGTTCCTCCCAAAGGATGAACTGCTGAAGAATTCCCTTTCCCTGTTAAATGCTTCGCTCCCACTTCCCGGGATGAAAGTCACTTCACAGGAAACAGAAAACGTTCTGACAGATATGATTCTGCATGGAAACGTGGTTTCCGCAAATGATCATATTTATCTGCCCAAATTCTTCTGCCAGGAGGATGAGACGGCGAGAAGCATTGCAAAGCTGATCCGGCACAAACCGCCCAGAATCAACATTTCCTCACAGCTTCAGAAGATCATTTCCGAAAGCGGCCTGACCCTTTCAAAGGAGCAACAGCTTGCGGTAGAAACAGCCTTCCAGGAGAATATTTCCATCATCACCGGCTCTCCCGGGACCGGTAAAACGACTGTATTAAAGATCATACTTACGATTGTGCAGACGCTGTATAAAAAGGCCAGGATTATCATGATGGCGCCGACAGGCCGTGCCAGCCGGAATATGGCGGAAAGCACCGGCTTTCCAAACGCCAGAACCATGCACAGCGTTCTGAACCTGTATTCTTCGGAAGATGATCTGCCAAATGACAGGGAAGGCTGTCTGGACGCCGCAATGATCATTGTGGACGAGTGCTCCATGGTCGATATGTGGCTGGCATGGAAATTCTTTCCCCGCATCAGGCCAGGGACCAAACTGATCCTTGTGGGCGACCCGGACCAGCTGCCAAGTGTCGGTCCAGGCGCTGTATTTCGGGAACTGATCCAGTGCGGCCTGATTCCGGTGACCAGGCTGGTACAGATATTCCGTCAGGCGGAAGGCAGTATCATACCCTATAATGCAGCATTAATCAACCAGGGTGACACGCGGCTCACTTTCGGGAATGATTTCCAGTTCCTGACTGCTACGGATCAGACAGAGGCGGCGGAAAAAATTCGCCGGCTGTACTGTCAGGAGGTTGAGAAATATGGCATGGAACAGGTGCAGATTCTCGCACCGTTCCGCTCTTCCGGGGAAGCATCCGCGAATGAACTCAACCTGACGATCCAGGAGACAGTGAATCCCTTTCAGAGCACTGAGGATGAAATCCATCTGGGGCAGAAGACTTTCCGCGTCCACGACCGAATCATGCAGACAAAAAATACGGACGACGTATCAAACGGGGATCTGGGATTTCTGGAATCTGTAGAGGATACCGAATCCGGTCAAAAGGCTCATCTTACCTTTAATGGCCTGAAGCTGACTTACAGTCTGGAAGCGCTTGCAAACGTTGACCTGGCGTATGCAACCACAATTCATAAGTTTATGGGCAGCCAGACCCGGATCGTCCTGATCCCGGTTTTGATGTCACAGTACAACATGCTCTACCGCAACCTGATCTATACGGCAGTGACAAGGGCAAAAGAAAAGGTGATTCTGGTCGGTGAAAAAAGGGCCTTGTTTATGGCGATTCACCGGGCGGATACGTCAAAGCGGAATACCATGCTTGGAAAAAGAATCCAGCTCTATGCGAAGGCATACGCCAAAACAGCGGAGATTTTCCAGGAAGAGTTGAAAGATGCCGTATGACCATTTCCATGCCAGAGCTGATTCCTTTAAGGAGAATATCACCATGAAGTTATCCAACAACGATGTCATATATCTCAGGGTCTGGGATATACAGATGCCAAATCGATAAAACAAATCGAAAAAGCAGCCGGACAGACAGTCTATACCCTGGAAGGACGAAGAATATCAGGGAAACAGGCTGTTGAAATCTTGGGAAGGAAAGCTTTTCTGTCTGGAATCAGCAGAAGCACCTTTCACCGGAGCGCTGTAAGAGAAACGGAGGATGGAAGAATGGTTTTCTTCGACTCTTCCAGACTATTTAAGGAGGAAAAAACAGATGAAAGATAATACGGAAGGATCCCGTCAAATGAAAAAAGCAGGGGGCACAGATAGCGTACCCTATAAATTTCTGACCCGTCTCGATAACCGGATGCCCTTACGTTACCGGAAGCTGTGGTTCCAGCTGACCTGCCCCCAGGGCCGGATCCGGATCATCGTGCATTCCCACACAGAAGATGCCGCCTCCTGCACTGCGGAGGTTTACCTGGACAAAAAGGATTCCAAACCCGTCTCCGCCTGTACGGCTGCCTGCAGCCGGAAGGAAGCAGAGAACTTTTTAAAAGCGGCCAAAAACCGCGCCCTGACCAGTGCACTGATCCAGGCCGGATTCACCCGGCCGGAAAGATTAACACCGGTTCATGCGCCAAAAGATCCTCCCATTCCGGGGCCTGTATCTCCGGCCTCAAATCAGACGATTGACAGGCTGCCTCAGCCGGTTTCCAAAAAGGCCGAAAAGGGAACAACTTCCCAGAAACAGGAAAAAAGCATTGTCATAGAGAAGGATACCCCTGTCCAGCCGGCGCAGCCTGCTCCAACAGTAGATGAAATGACGAACAGCTTTCAGACGGTTGGGGCCGCGGA
>ULPS01035656.1_pt1 | contig 19562 bp, 16 predicted proteins | sample 1953711 | NCBI WGS metagenome assembly ULPS01 (sample SAMEA4835635, study PRJEB28245) | human gut metagenome | biome: gut microbiome; material: fecal sample | place: Denmark | collected 2008 | reverse complement strand
TAGTTTTACGTTCAATAATGAATGGTTAAGGCAGCACAGCGATCTGTTTTTGAGTGACGACCTGAATAATTATCCCGGTCAGCAATATACACAACCGGACAAGGATATATTCGGATGTTTTTCTGATGCTTTGCCGGATCGTTGGGGACGAACTTTGTTGTTGCGTCGTGAGCAATTAGTAGCAGCGGAAGAAAAGCGATCGGTACGGAGATTATCATCTTTCGATTTCTTGACTGGTATCGATGATTTCTCTCGAATGGGTGGATTCCGTTTTAAGGAAGATCCCGATGGTGAATTTATCAATGTGAGTGAATCGTTGAAAATTCCACCTTTGACGGATATTCGGGAACTGATTGCAGCCAGTGCCGAGATAGAGAAATGTGAAGAAAACAATATGCTTCCTGATAGGAAATGGATTGCACAACTTGTGCAACCTGGGACATCATTAGGAGGAGCACGTCCTAAAGCCAATGTTGTAGATACGGATAAAACTCTTTACGTGGCTAAGTTTCCGTCGCGTAAGGATGACTATGATGTCGGACTTTGGGAGCATTTCAGTCACTTGCTTGCTACAAAAGCAGGAGTAAACGTGGCAAAAACCAAAGTGCTGGCAACTGGAGAAAAATATCATACATTGCTGTCACAACGTTTCGATAGAACAAACGATAGCAAACGTATTCATTTTGCATCCGCAATGACCTTGTTGGGATTAAGTGATGGAGATAATGCAACTACTGGATACGGTTATTTGGATATAGTTGACTTCATTATCCAAAACTGTACCGATGTAGAGCGAAACCTGCAGGAACTCTTCCGTCGTGTAGCTTTCAATATCTGCATAGGCAATAGCGATGACCATTTCCGCAATCACGGTTTTCTTTTGACTGCAAAAGGATGGACATTGTCGCCGGCATACGATATGAATCCAACGCTGAATGAATATCAAAGTCTGCTCATCTCCGCTGATTCCAATAAGGCGGATTTAAGTATCTTGCTTGATGCCTGCGAGGATTATATGCTTAATCGAAATACTGCGGAGAAAATTATTTCAGAGGTGATTGAAGTGGTAAAAGAGTGGCGAGGGCTTGCTGTTCGACAAGGCATTACCAAAAGAGAAATTGATATGTTCTCAGGAGTGCTGGATGGGGCGATGTAAGTGGGAATAACTCTTTCTGCATGTCAAATCACTAAGTAAAATGAGCTATAAGGTTGATTTATATGTGATTGAATAATAGAGACGATAATTCTTTATATATTATGCTATGTGAACATAATGTTTGCGTAGTATAATATTTTGAAGTGCATATCCGAGAAAATTTATCTGGTCTTTGACTACTATTATAAAAAATAATATATTTGCATTGAACTATAAATACTTGTAGAATGAAGCAACTTAATAGGATTAAAATAGTATTGGTAGAACAAAAGAAAACAGCAAAGTGGTTGTCAGAGCAGATTGGCAAAAATGCTTGTTCGGTGTCTCGTTGGTGTACAAACTCATCGCAGCCAGACCTTGAAACTTTGTTTCGTATTGCGGAACTTCTAAAAGTAGATGTGAGGGATTTGATTTATACTGAAAATCAGTAATATAAATGTAGAAATAATATAGAAAATTATATATTAGCTATGACAAAAAGGCAAGTATTTTACAGCTTTCATTTTAAGAATGATTCATGGAGAGCTGGGCAGGTTCGTAACATTGGAGTTGTAGAAGGTAATACTCCGGTTTCTTCCAATGATTGGGAGGAAGTAAAGCGTAAAGGAAATGTGGCTGTAAAAAGATGGATTAATAGCCATATGGAGTATCGATCTTGCATTATTGTATTAATTGGTTCTGAAACTTCATCAAGAGAGTGGTGTAGATACGAGATAGAGCATGCTTGGAAAGAGGGAAAAGGGATTGTTGGTATTTATGTGCACCATCTGAAGGATTTCAATGGTGAACAGAGTACAAAAGGGAATAATCCATTTAAATTATTCTATATCGATAGAACATATAATTATATAGCAGAACGCAACTATCCGGTTGATGGTAATGAAATTAACCTATCAGAAATATGCAAGACTTATAATCCTCCATATAAAATAAGTACCAATGTATATGATTATATCAAAGAGCATATAAATGAATGGGTAGAAGAGGCTATTAGAATTCGAAATCAGTATCCTAAATAAATTTTAGTTATGCCAATACAAAAGGATGTTTTCATAAAAAATTATCTTAAAGCACTTAATAATGGCGATGCTGCTGTTTTTGCAGGAGCTGGATTGTCTGCATCAAGTGGATGTGTTAATTGGAAACAATTATTAAAAGAAATTGCCGAGGAATTAGAACTTGATATTGAAAAGGAATCCGATTTGGTTGCAGTAGCTCAGTATTATTATAATAGAAGTGGTAATAATCGTGCAAGATTAAATGAGATAATTAAAGATGCGTTCCAAACTGGTAAGTTGCCAAATGATAATCATCATATACTTGCTCGCCTACCGATTTCTACATATTGGACTACTAACTATGACAAACTGATAGAGAAATCATTAGAGAATAACGGCAAAATATGTGATGTTAAAGTTTGTTGTGCAAATCTGACTACAACATTAAAAGGACGTGATGCTGTAGTTTATAAAATGCATGGAGATGTAGATCGTCCTGAAGAATCTGTATTAATTCGAGATGATTATGAATCTTATCATCATGAGAAAACTCCTTTTATAAATGCATTGTCTGGAGATTTAATGACTAAAACATTTATGTTTATTGGTTTTAGTTTTACAGATCCTAATTTCTCGTATATATGCGCCCACCTAAGAGCGCATTTGAAAGGAAATATGAGGGAACATTATTGCTTCTTAAAAGATGTTTCTGAGACTGATTATCCTGACAGAGATCAATTTGAATATAAAAAAAGAAAATTGTCATATTTCATAGATGATTTAAAACGCTTTAACATCAAAACCGTACTTATTAAAGAATACTCGGAGATAACGGAAATATTACAGAGCATTAAAAGAAGATATAATAGTCGAACCGTGTATATATCTGGGGCAGCAGCGGAATATGAGCCTGATGGTAAAGAGGCGTATGAAGAATTTATAAGTAAATTAAGTGGTCTTTTAATCCATAAAGGATTTAAAATAGTTTCAGGATATGGTTTAGGTGTGGGTAGTGCGGTAATTAGTGGTGCTCTTTCTGAAATATATCACAATCAGAAAAAATCGCTGACAGACCAATTGATTCTGAGACCTTTTCCACAAGGTGATGATGCAAAAGCAATGTGGGAAGCTTATAGACAAGACATGATATCATATAGTGGTATATCAATTTTTTTGTTGGGTAATAAGAAGGAAAATGGAATTACTGTTTTATCTAATGGAATGTGGTCAGAATATGAAATTTCAAAAAAACAGGGCAATTTCCTAATACCAATTGGCAGAACAGGATATATATCTAAAGAATTGTGGAGAGAGTTACTAGACGAAAAACAAGATGACCATACTTTCGACATTTATCGTTGTGATATTGAATCTTTGGGCGATGATACCAAAACATTAGACGAAGTGATGGAAATAGTAATAGAGTTAATAAAAAAAGTAAAATAGTTATGGCACATAAAACATTTATTTCATATAAATATAGCGAAGCGCAAGAACTTCGTGATAGGATAATAAAGGCTTTTGGGGATGATGCGAGCTACTATCAAGGAGAAACAAGTGCTTCACCTGATTTAACAGATACATCTACTGAGAATATAAAGAAGAAACTAAAAGATATGATGTACGATACATCTGTAACGATTGTAATTGTTTCTCCGCATATAAAAGAAAGTAAGTGGATTGATTGGGAGATTGAGTATTGTCTTAAGAATATAACAAGAAAAAATAGAACATCTCACACTAATGGAATTGTTGGAGTCATAATGAAAGTAAATGGAGGGTATGATTGGTTTAAGTATACCTCAACTAAATCAGATGGGTGTTCTGTTTCTAATTATTATGATTCAAAGGTTTATGATATTATTAATAATAATAGATATAATCAGAACCCCAAAGTGTATTCTTGTAATCAATGCAAATGTGTAAGTGCATTGACAGGGTCTTATATCGCTTTTGTTGAAGAAGATGAATTCTTATCAAATCCTAAAAAGTATATTGATAATGCCTATGATAAAAGTGAAAACGATGCAGATGGGTACGATTTAACAAAGCAGCGATAGGCTAAGTCCTGCTTATGTTATAAGTCTAAATAATATTTCTATATACGAATTTCGAATTTTAATTATTTGCAAAAGAAGTGTCAGGTGTTACAAAACATATTTTTGAACATGAGTTGGACGACATTCTGTCAATGTGGAATACCGAGATAAAATCTGTGACTCCATTGTTGCCACGTAAGTATACAAAAGCAGATATAATAGCATTACTAAAGTATTATTATCCACATGAATGGCAATCTGTGGAATCTAAATATAAATATTACCGCACTAAAGACAAATATTTAAAAAGACGCTTTGGGAAGTCTCGTTATAATATGTCTGAACCCGAATTATTGATACAAAGAGTTTCCGCCTTTAAAAAAATCTTTTCAGAAAGTTATAAATGTGCACATTGGAATGCGTATTCAGAAAGGAGTCGCGTGGATTCAAGCGTAAAGTTGTGGGAGGCAAGAAAATCTAAGATTGATCGTATAAATAGTAAGATTGAGATTGCTCTATCTAAAACGCAGCAGGTGACTCCTTCATTCATAAATCAATTAATCGGATTGTATGAGCGAAAGAATACAACTCAAAAAGACAAAGTATATATTCTTTTAGAACTAAAAAAATATTACTGCGAAAAAATAATACAATTTTTCTTCAAGCTCAATGATACAGAACTTAATAAGCAATTAAGGGAAGAGGCGTTCTTTCATCTTCAATCTTTTAATTTCAATCCTCGCTTAAGGAAGCAACGGTTTATGCGGATTCATGCAAAAACTAAAAAACGAAAATGTTATCTAAGAGAAGTGTATCCTAACGAGAGATATGATATACCACGGAATCCTTATGAACTCGAATATAGAATTGAAAATTCAAAGGAACAAAAATTGAAGTCATACGATTATTTTATTTCGCATAGCAGTAAAGATAGTAAAGAGGTTCAGAAACTCATATATGTCGAGAATCAACAAGGCAAGAATGTTTTTTGCGATTGGATAAATGATATTGATTATTTAAAGCGTCATTTACTTTGTGATGCTACGCTTAAAGTTCTAGAAGAAAGAATGAAACAATCAAAGGCTTTAATTTTTGTGCAGTCTGAAAATTCACTAAAATCAATATGGTGTAAATATGAATTAAATTACTTCCGCGCCCTCAATAGCCCTATTTATGTAGTTGATAGAGAATCTATAGTCAACAATCTTTTTAGCCTTAGCCAATTGGATGACAATTGGTTTGTTGATCCCAATTACAAAAAAACAGCTCTAATTACAGGGGAAGAAATTAATTAAAATGCATTATGTCCTTTGTTGAAGATTAAAACAACCTGAAAGTTGTGCTATCTCAATTATTTATAGTACCTTTGCCTACAAAATAGGACAAAGGTATTTTTGATTCATACAATGGCTGAAGAAAAGATAGACAACGCTTTAGGAGAAGTAAAGAATATAATGGAAAACAAAAGAGAGGATTGGGTTTGCCATTCACAGGCTATAGCTGCAACTATGTCGGATCGGATGGAGGAACTTGGCATGACACAACGAGTGCTGGCTGAGAAAATGAATTGTACCCAGCAGTATGTTTCTAAAGTGTTGAAAGGTCGTGAAAATTTGTCGTTGGAAACCTTATGTAAAATAGAGAATGCATTAGGCATCAAGATATTGCAAGCTAGAATAAATAAGTAGTAACACCATAGCAGGACAAGAATATGTCAACACAAAGCGAAGCGGCATTGGAAGCCGGACTGATAGCCACACTCCGACAAATGGACTACGATTATGTCCAGATTGTCGAGGAAGATAATCTTTATGCCAATTTCAAGCGGCAGTTGGAGATTCACAACCGCAAACGATTGGAAGAGCACGGACGTACTGAGTTTACGGCAGAAGAGTTTGAGAAGATTCTCATATACCTTGAAGGTGGTACTCGCTTTGAAAAGGCAAAGAAACTCCGTGACTTATATCCGCTTGATACGGCTGATGGACAGCGTATATGGGTAGAATTTCTAAATAGGCAGCAGTGGTGTCAGAATGAATTTCAGGTTTCCAACCAGATTACGGTGGAAGGACGTAAAAAATGCCGCTATGATGTGACGATTCTAGTCAATGGTTTGCCACTTGTGCAAATTGAATTGAAACGTCGTGGCGTGGAACTTAAACAGGCATACAACCAAATACAGCGTTATCACAAGACTTCGTTTCATGGATTGTTTGATTATATCCAACTGTTTGTCATATCCAACGGTGTTAATACTCGCTATTTTGCCAATAATCCAAATAGTGGGTATAAGTTCACATTCACCTGGACAGATGCTGCCAATCATCCGTTCAATGAATTGGATAAGTTTGCCGTATTCTTCTTGGAAAAATGTACGCTTGGCAAAATCATAGGAAAGTATATTGTGCTTCATGAGGGCGACAAATGCTTGATGGTACTTCGTCCTTACCAATTCTATGCGGTAGAGAAAATTTTGGATCGTGTACAAAACTCCAATGATAATGGTTATATCTGGCATACAACAGGTGCCGGAAAAACATTGACCTCATTCAAGGCTGCACAACTTGTATCAGAATTGGATGATGTGGATAAGGTGATGTTTGTTGTTGACCGACATGATCTTGATACCCAGACTCAATCGGAATACGAAGCATTTGAACCAGGGGCTGTAGATAGTACTGATAATACGGATGAACTAGTGAAACGGCTTCAAAGCAACTCCAAGATTATCATCACTACCATTCAAAAACTTAATGCGGCAGTTAGTAAGACGTGGTATAGCAGCAAGATTGATGCTATCCGTCATTCACGTATCGTGATGATATTTGATGAGTGCCATCGCAGTCATTTTGGGGATAGTCATAAGAAGATAATGAAGTTCTTTGACAATGCCCAAATATTCGGTTTTACTGGAACACCTATTTTCACCGAGAATGCTGTTGATGGACATACCACGAAGGAAATATTTGGAAACTGTCTCCATAAATATCTTATTAAAGATGCAATAGCGGATGAAAACGTGCTTGGCTTCCTTGTGGAGTATTATCACGGCAACGAAATAGTTGATAACGATAACCAAGCTCGTATGGAGGAGATTGCAAGATTTATCCTTAACAACTTCAATAAATCTACATTTGATGGAGAGTTTGACGCATTGTTCGCCGTGCAGTCTGTTCCTATGCTTATACGCTATTACAAGATTTTCAAATCGTTGAATCCTAAAATCCGTATAGGTGCAGTATTTACATACGCAGCCAATAATAGTCAGGATGATGAACAGACCGGTATGGGTACAGGGCAGTATGCAAAAGAGAGTGTGGGTGAGGCGGATGAACTGCAAGCCATCATGGACGATTATAATGAAAATTTCGGCACATTTTTTACCACAGAGAACTTCCGTGCTTACTATGATGACATCAATCTGCGCATGAAAAAGAAGAAGGCGGATATGAAACCGCTTGATCTTTGTCTTGTTGTGGGTATGTTCCTTACAGGCTTTGACAGTAAAAAGCTGAATACGCTCTATGTGGACAAGAACATGGAATATCATGGTTTGCTGCAAGCGTTCAGCCGAACCAATCGAGTATTGAACGAGAAGAAACGTTTTGGTAAAATAGTTTGTTTCAGAGATTTGAAAAACAATGTTGATACGGCTATTAAATTGTTCAGCAACTCTGATAATCCTGAAGATATAGTACGTCCTCCGTTTGAGAAAGTAAAGCAGGAGTACAAGAGTTTGGCAACTGATTTTCTGCAAAAATACCCGACACCAAGTAGTATAGACTTCCTGCAAAGTGAAAATGACAAGAAGAATTTTGTATTAGCGTTCCGAGACATTATCCGTAAACATGCAGAAATTCAGATATACGAAGATTACAGCGAGAATGCTGAAGACCTCGGTATGACTGAACAGCAGTTTAATGATTATAAGAGTAAATACCTTGATATTACAGTTGGGTTTGTTGATCCACCTGCTGCACCGACAACTGTAGCTGAAGATCCAGCCCCATATGGAAATAATCAAGGGTTGGAAGATATTGATTTCTGTCTTGAACTTTTACATAGTGACATTATTAATGTGGCGTATATTCTGGAACTCATTGCGGAACTAGACCCATATAGTGATGATTATTCAGAAAAACGGAAGCATATCCTTGATACAATGATTAAGGATGCCGGAATGCGAGGCAAAGCAAAACTCATTGACGGCTTTATTCAAAAGAATGTAGATGAAGACAAGGAAAACTTCATGAATGGGCGCAATAGAGCAGATGGAACAAATGAATTAGAGGAACGTCTGAACCAATATATTGTGTCAGAACGTAATATGGCAGTGAGTGGTTTGGCTGACGAAGAACAAATTTCTGCCGAAGTGCTTAATCTCTACATAAAAGAGTATGACTATTTACAAAAGGAGCAGCCGGAGATTATACAAAAAGCATTGAAAGAGAAACATCTCGGTCTTATCAAAACTCGAAAGGCTTTGACGAGAATAATGGAAAGATTGCGTAGTATTATAAAAACTTTTAGTTGGGAATAATATAGAAAATAAGTTATGGCAGAATTAAATGTTAGTAGAAAAAACATGCAAGGTCTATTAAGTTTAAACGATCCTACAACAAAAGGAAAAATATTTGTTATCCCAGAGTACCAACGACCATATCGTTGGGAAGTTGATACTTGTGATGTCCTTTGGAATGACCTTAAAAATTTTTTTGAAGAACATAAAGATGATGATAGGGAATATTTTCTTGGTTCGATTGTTACTTGTGATGATACAGATGAACAAAACCGCATTAATATTATTGATGGGCAGCAGCGTATAACGTCATTTTTATTATTACTCCGTGCGTTTTACTATAAATTGGAAGATCAGCTTGTAGATAATCCTTCTGATGAAGAAGTAGAGGGATTAATGAAGTCTATAGAGCCGTGTATCTGGAAAATTAATCCGATGACAAAGAAGGTTTCTAACAAAAAAGAGACCCATATTAAGACTTTGGTTGCAACAGATGATGATAAAATTGATTTTGATTTGATTTTGGAAAAAGGACAACCTCGTGATAAATCGGCTTCTTACTATTCCCGTAACTATTCTTATTTTTTAAGCTGTTGTGATGAATATGCCAAAACCCATTTGAACGGTTGGAAAGAGTTCTGTCTGTTCATTTTAGAGCGTTGTATAATCCTTCCAATTGAGTGTTCAGACTTAGACTCTGCACTTACGATATTCGGAACATTAAACAATCGAGGTCTTCCTTTGGCAGATTCAGATATATTTAAAGCCGAATTATATAAAACTCAGCCATCTAAACAAACTTTTGCAGATAAGTGGAAAGAATTAGAAGCCACTATTTCAGGAGCTGGATTTAATCTTAATGATTTATTTCGCTATTATACTTTTATTGATCGAGCAAAACGTGGCGATACAAGTAAAGAAATAGGTTTGAGAAGTTACTATTCAGGCAAAGGGAATAAGTATCCAATATTCAAAACACAAAGTTTTTTTGATGACTTATGTGATTTGGGTACCTTTTGGACTTCTATATATACAAACGATGGCGGTTTCTGCGAAGAAGAAGCCGCTAAATATATTCAATGTTTATTGGCTTATCCTAATGAATACTGGAAATACCCTATATCTGTTTTTTATCATAGAAATAAGACACTAAGTAGCGAGGATTTCAAAAAAGCATTTACTCCATATCTTAAAAAACTTATGTCCTTTATGCTCGTAAGGTTTATTGAATCTCCGATGGTAAATGCAGTTAAACAACATGTTTTTAATTTCTGTGTAGATACATGGAGAAATGGAGAAATTGATTGTGCTGGATATCAAATTCCTAATGATTTTAAGACTAGAATAAATGCGTTCTCTTCATCTAGAATCACAAAGTCTTTGCTGCTATTGAACGCATATCTTTTTGATGATAAACAAACTCTGATTATTGGAAAATCTGAAATAGAACATATTTTTCCACAAAGTTGGCAGGATACTAATTATAATGGATGGGAAAAATCAGATGCAGAAACACATTTAAATATGCTTGGAAATAAAATTATTTTTGAAAAGAGATTAAATATTCAAGCAGGAAATAATTATTTTGGAAAGAAAAAAGATAGGTATAAAGAATCTAAAATTCTGGAAGTACAATCCCTGTCCAAATTATCTCAAAATGATTGGTTAAAAGATGATATTGAAAGACGCAATATTAGAATAATAGAACGTTTATATGATTTCTTTATGTCTAGTTTGCCTGTGGATTCTAATGAAGATATCACTCTTTTGTTTGAATTAAAGGTAGGAGAAGAGATATTTCAGTTGTATCAGATTGTGGATAATGACACAGGTGGAGTATCTTATCGTTTGAATACACATATTTATGATATGAATAATGCTGATATATTTAATAAAAAAATGATAGATGAGTCTGATGTTTATTCTGATTTATCTATGGCATTACAATCAATAGATAAAAAGGCATTTATTAGCGGTAATCTAAATTTAACTGATGATAAATTTCAGAATGACATTTTAAATTATATACGTTCTTGAAAAGAATACACAATATGAGCGAAGAATTACAACAGAAACTCCGTGACCAGCTTTGGGAGGTCGCAAATCGTTTGCGTGGCAATATGTCGGCAAGCGACTTTATGTATTTTACATTAGGTTTCATCTTCTATAAATACTTGTCAGAGAAAATAGAAAAGTATGCCAACAATGCTTTAGCGGATGACGAAGTGACCTTTAAGGAATTGTGGGAAACGGACGATGCCGATGCTATTGAATTGCAAGAGGAAGCAAAGAACCAATGCTTGGAGAATATCGGTTATTTCATTGAGCCCAAATTTTTGTTTTCGTCAGTAATTGAAGCTATCAAGCGAAAAGAAAACATTTTACCTATGCTTGAACGCTCATTGAAGCGTATCGAGGACAGTACTTTGGGACAGGACAGCGAAGATGATTTTGGCGGTTTGTTCTCAGATATTGACTTGGCTTCGCCCAAATTGGGCAAGACAGCTGATGATAAAAATACGCTCGTTAGTAATGTGCTTCTTGCATTAGACGATATAGATTTTGGATTAGAGGCATCGCAAGAGATTGATATATTGGGTGATGCTTACGAATATATGATTTCACAGTTTGCTGCAGGAGCCGGAAAGAAAGCCGGAGAATTCTATACTCCGCAGGAAGTCAGCCGTATCTTGGCAGAAATCGTCTCTATAGGACATCAGCGTTTGCGCAATGTCTATGACCCTACTTGCGGTAGCGGCTCGTTGTTGCTTCGTGCTGCAAGTATTGGCAATGCAGTAGATATTTACGGACAGGAAAAGAATCCGACAACCTACAATCTTGCTCGAATGAATATGTTGCTTCACGGCATTAAGTTCAGCAATTTCAAGATAGAAAACGGTGATACACTTGAATGGGATGCCTTTGGCGACACCCAATTTGATGCTGTTGTAGCAAATCCTCCGTTCTCTGCCGAATGGAGTGCTGCCGACAAATTCAATACCGATGACCGTTTCAGTAAGGCAGGAAGACTTGCACCACGCAAGACAGCCGACTATGCTTTTATCCTGCACATGATTTACCACTTGAACGAAGGTGGTACGATGGCTTGTGTTGCTCCGCATGGTGTACTATTCCGAGGAAATGCAGAGGGAGTGATCCGTCGTTTTCTCATAGAAAAGAAAAACTATGTGGATGCCATTATCGGTTTGCCTGCCAATATTTTCTATGGTACGAGCATCCCGACCTGTATTCTTGTATTCAAGAAATGTCGCAAGGAGGATGATAATATCCTTTTCATTGATGCCAGCAAAGAGTTTGAAAAGGTCAAGACACAAAACAAGCTTAGGGAACAGCATATTCAAAAGATTGTTGAGACCTATCGTGACCGTAAGGAAATAGAAAAGTATAGTCATCTTGCCTCTCTTCAAGAAATAGCCGAGAATGATTACAATCTGAATATTCCTCGTTATGTTGATACCTTTGAAGAGGAAGAACCTATTGATATTAAAGCTGTAATGGCAGAAATAAAGGAATTGGAAGCCAAACGTGCTGAACTCGATAAAGAGATTGAAGTGTACCTGAAAGAATTAGGCATTGTAGAATAGTTCAGAAAGTAATAACAATGGGTGAAAATGACAACATATCTCAGATGACACCTTCATTTGAGAATATATGCCGCAAGGATGAAAACGGGAACAAATACTGGAGTTCCCGTGACCTTTGTGGTGCAATGGGCTATTCTGCTTATTGGAAATTCCAACGGGTCATAGACAAAGCCATCAAGGTAGCCGGAGAGAAAGGAATGAATGTGGACGAGCATTTCAACCAAGCGGTTGATATGGTAAGGATTGGAAACGGTTCATTCCGCAAGGTGAATATATTCCGTCTTTCTCGTATGGCATGTATAATTATTGCGGAAAATGCTGATGGCAAAAAGTTGCTTGTTCAACAGGCACGAGACTTTTTCTCGCAATCTGTCTCAATGGCAGAATTTATGCATAATTCGCTAAGTTCTAATATATTATTGTATAAAACAGCCCAAGGAGAAGCACGGGTAGAAGTCATTTTCAACAGCGAAACATTCTGGATGTCACAAAAAAGAATGGCGGATTTGTTTGGGGTTGATGTAAGAACCATAAATTATCATCTCGGACAAATTTACGAAACAGGAGAACTTTCCAAAGAGGCAACTATCCGAAGAATTGGGATAGTTCAAACAGAAGGAGACCGGGAAGTGGAGCGTATGTCGCTATTCTACAACCTCGATGCTATTGTAGCGGTGGGGTATCGAGTAAACAGCTATCAAGCTACTCAATTCCGCATTTGGGCAACTTCAGTGCTGAAAGAGTTTATCATTAAAGGATATGCCCTTGATGACGAGAGGCTGAAACAAGGCAAACATTTCGGAAAGGACTATTTTGACGATTTGCTTGAGCGTATTCGTGAGATACGTACTTCAGAGCGCAGATATTACCAAAAGATAACTGACATTTATGCAGAATGTAGTGCAGATTACGACCCGAAATCTGAAGATACAAAGTTGTTCTTCAAGATGGTACAGAATATGATGCACCTTGCTGTTACCCATCATACAGCTGCGGAAATTATCTATCAGCGGGCCGATTCTGAGCAACCTTATATGGGACTTACCACATGGAAGAAAGCCCCTGACGGAAGAGTGCAAAAGTCTGATACCATCGTCGCGAAAAATTACTTGTCAGATTCTGAATTGTCCCAGCTGAATCTTATTACAACAGCCTTTCTTGATATGGCAGAATCACGTGCTTCACGTCATATTGTTTCAACTATGGATGATTGGAAAAAGTTCCTTCAACAATATCTTGCAACGATGGATTACGAGCTGTGCGATACAGCCGGGAAAGTGACACAAGAAGAAGCAAGAGATAAGGCTTATAGAGAATACGAAAAATATAAACTGATTCAAGATAAATCATACATATCTGATTTTGATCGTTTTAATGAGGGTAATGATGAAACTCCATTGCTTCCATTTGATTTGAATCCTACAAAAGAATGACAACTATGGCAATAGATAATAAAGATAAAAAAGTCCTCAAATCTTCGATTGAGCGAGAGCAGAACGAGGTTGCTTGCTCTGCCGAGTGTGAGAAGATAAAAGGTTCAAAGAACCTTAATGTTCCCCCTTTGAGATTTCCAGAGTTTACGGAGGAGTGGAAAGCAGAGCAATTAGATAATATTGCTACTTTGTCAAAAGGAATTGGAATATCCAAAGAACAACTTTCTGAGGATGGCGAGCCATGTATCCTATATGGTGAATTATATACTAAGTACAAATCCGAAATCATCAAGCAAGTTGAAAGTAAGACTGATATTAACGGTTCTAAACTTAAAAGGAGTAAAGCTAATGATGTAATCATTCCTTGCTCTGGTGAAACTGCCGTTGATATTGCCACTGCACGATGTGTCCCATTTGATAATATTCTATTTGGAGGTGATTTGAATGTCATTAGCTTGCATCAATACGATGGTGCATTTATGAGTTATCAGTTGAATGGTAAGCGTAAATATGATATTGCAAGAGTAGCGCAGGGTGTATCTATTGTTCATCTATACGGAGAACATTTAAAAGCAATTAAAACCTACAATCCAACTTTACCCGAACAACAAAAAATAGCCAAATTATTATCACTTCTTGATGATCGTATTGACACCCAAAACAAAATCATTGAGGACTTGAAGAAACTAAAGTCTGCGATTTCAGAAAGACTTTTCAAAAGCGTAAAAGGTTTTACTGTTCTACTGTCTGATCTATGTGACATTGTTAAGGGTAAACAAATCAATGGGGAAAATCTCTCTGATAGTGGTAATTATTATGTAATGAATGGTGGTACAGAGCCATCTGGCTATTATGACAATTACAATGTAGAAGCCAGTACTATTTCAATAAGTGAGGGCGGAAACTCTTGTGGGTATGTACAATTCAACACCTCACCATTTTGGAGCGGTGGTCATTGTTATTCCATTCAAAACATTGCAGACAAGGTGGATAATATGTACTTGTACCATTATCTTAAATCGAATGAGGATGCCATAATGAAACTGCGTATAGGTTCTGGCTTACCCAATATTCAGAAGAAAGACTTGGCAATGTTCAAAATAATAGTACCAAAAATTGAGTGGCAAATAAAAATCTCAACTTTTCTGTCATCGCTTGAAAGAAAAGCCGAGATTGAAGAAAGAATACAGAATGTCATGCAGAAACAAAAGCTATATCTATTGCAACAGATGTTCATATAAACATCTGGGCAAGGAAATATTGCTTCTGCATGGTTAGCAATGTTAGTTTCCGCTGCTCATTAATGATGTACTCATCGTATGAGTGTAATATTTTTGCGACCAAAAGAATGTTATTGACATTCGAGGAATATGGTAATACATAGCTTTCTACATCCCCTTTGCCAATATTCATTTGGGCAGCACCTTGACCACAAGCAATCATACTATTTTCAAATCTTTGAGAAGATAAAATTTGATATAGAAACTCTTGATTTACATTTTTCGCAAGTTGTAACAAACCAACTCGTTGGTTGAGCAAATAGTCTCCATCCTTACAAAGAGAAACACGCCCAACATTACCCGTAAGAGAGATTAAAATATCTCCTTCTTTTAAAACTTGGTGGTCTTGTATATCGTTCGGCAAGTTGATTATGCAATTGCAATCTTCATCGTTTATATATCGCTCGCCAGACACATTTGTTATTGTGAGGATTTTCCATTTGCCCAGTGCATTATACTTGCCACTCTGGAATGCGTAACCATTTTTCAATGTCGCAATATTCGACAAGCATATAGTAGTTTCTAACAAATCTTTGCGTGCGAACAAATGTTTACTAATCGCAGACCTACAAACTTTACAATCCTTAATCAAAGGAATTGCACAGCATTGCATTAAAGAATCAACAAGTGGAAACACATATGTAAAACTTGGTGATATTTGTCAAATTACAACAGGGAAACTTGATGCAAATGCACAGGTAGATAATGGGATTTATCCATTTTTTACTTGTGCAGAACAACCATTCAAAATTGATAGCTTCGCTTTTGATACAGAAGCTTTACTAATCTCTGGAAATGGTGCTAATTTGGGATATATCAATTATTATAAGGGAAAGTTTAATGCTTATCAAAGGACTTATGTATTAGACTTGTTCTCCGAAAATATCCAATACATTAAATGGGCGTTAAAAGTACTGCTACCCAAAAGAATTGCAATAGAAAAGAGTTCAAGCAACACTCCTTATATAGTGCTATCAACTCTCACGGATTTAAGGTTGCCTATACCTTGTAAAAGTAAGCAAAGTTTCATCGCAAACCTAATGCAATCTTTGGAAAGAAAACTATCAAATCAAATCGCACAGTATGATTCCTATAATTATTTGAAGCAATACTTGCTCCGCCAGATGTTTATATGAACATTTGACGGAGTAGATACTGCTTTTGACCTATATAAAGATTTAATACTTTATGATTAATATCTATTTTGTCTTGAATTTTATCAAAAATAATTGCCTTCTGTTTTTGTTCAGAAATAGTGGGCAATGTTATTTTTAACTTTTCCAATGGAGTACGTACTATTTGCGGCTGTCCAGAGCCAGAAATAATACTATTGAAGTTATACGCAGAAAGATAATGATATAAATATCTCTTACACACCTTATCTTGATACTTATCTGTATTTATCACCATTGCATTTCCAGTTATCCAAGACATTGGTTTTGTATAATTTACCATACCACAAGTATTTCCACGGCAAGTTATACAAATTTGTTCCGTTTCATGATTGTAATCCTTATATTTGCCAATAATCCCATTTGCCCCATATACAAGAAAACCATCTTCTGTTAATTCTGTTGAAGATATTGTTTGCGGCTGATATATTTGTGCAATTTCGCTTAAATACACGTTATTGCCATAAACTCTTTGCATACAACATACTCTTAGTCCTTTGATTAAGGACTGCAGTTTCTCAATGATTTTGTTTTGAGTTATTATGCGTTCATCTAGTAGTCTGAGGAAATGGGCAACTTTCTTTTGTTCAAAAAGATCCTTTGGAAGTTGTATTGTTGTCGATGAAAGTATCGGTGTATTTATTGAGGGCATAGTTTGCCCCACAGCACGGTTACGAATATCTCGCTTGACAGCTTCAGTAGATAACGCATAATGTAGAAACAGAGAATCAATATCATACTTCGGGCGGACTCTCAAAACTCTACCCGAGAATAACCATCCATTTTGCTCAATACCAACATGGGCATTTATATCAACTGACCCGACACGAGAAAACACAATGTCGTTAGTTTCAAGTCTGTATCCTTTTAAGCGTATATAATCCTCGTTAGACACTTGTGGTATTCCGAATTTGTCAGAGGGCATTAAACCCGTTTTGAAATGCTCGGTTGTTACTATTGGTATTCCATTTTCGACATAATCTTCAGCATGTAGTACGCTTCCAAAAGGTCCATTTTTTATATCTCCGATATTTCCGATAGTCGTACATTTCCACTCCCCACTAAACTCTGGAAATCTCAAAGGGGGAACATTAGGGATTTATTATTCTCTAATTATATGTACAACATATTAATATACGACTATGGGACAAAAAACAATTAGAGAAATCTCGGTTGCATGGAAAGAGTACAAGCAACCTTATGTGAAGCAGTCCACAATGGCTGCTTATGTGCTTATCTTGGAGAATCATATTCTTCCAAACTTTGGAGAAAGTTATACACTCTATGAACAGGCTGTGCAAGACTTTGTTTTGCGGAAAATTGAGAATGGGCTGAGTGTGAAATCCGTAAAAGACATTTTGATTGTTCTGAAAATGGTTATGAAATTCGGTGTGAAAAATGAATGGATGGATTATCAAGAGTGGGACATCAAATATCCGTCTCCTTCAATAACGAAAGAATTGGAAATACTGTCAGTTGCCAACCACAAGAAAATACTCAATCATATTCAAAATCATTTCTCCTTTGCCGGACTAGGTATTTACATCAGTCTTTGTACAGGACTTCGTATAGGGGAAGTTTGTGCTTTGAAATGGAGTGACATCAATGTTTCTGAGGGAACAATAACAGTCAATCGTACAATTGAACGGATTTACATTATTAATGGGACTGAGAAACATACTGAGTTGGTTATCAACACTCCCAAGACACAAAACTCATGTCGGGAAATTCCTATGACAAAGGAGCTTCTTGCAATGGTAAAACCACTAAAGAAGGTCGTTAATGAAGAGTTCTATGTCTTGACTAATGATGAATATCCAACCGAACCTCGTACCTACCGTAATTATTACGGCAAATTAATGGCGAAGTTGGGTATTCCCAAATTAAAGTATCATGGGCTTCGTCATAGTTTTGCCACTCGTTGTATAGAAGCTGGCTGTGACTACAAAACCGTTAGTGTATTGTTAGGGCATTCTAATATTTCAACAACTTTGGATTTATATGTTCATCCAAATATGGAACAGAAAAAGCGGTGTATTGCAAAAGTATTCAAGTCTCTTGGTAAATGACGAATAAAGAGTGGGAGGATGTTCAAATGCAATTCTCTCACTCTCTGTTCCAAAGTGATTGGCAATTTTTGAGTTCGTAACAGAACCATCTGAGGTTGGCAAAATCGACCTAAGGAATATGGCAGATTCGTTTCGACTGATTGGCAAGCGTTCGGACAATAGTTCTGTGTTCATCATCTAGTATCTGCATTTATGGTGGCTGACATTACTCCGGAATATCAACCTAACACCAGGAAAAGAGTTCATAAAAGAACCAGTAGGGTTCATAAAAGAGTTCGTAAAAGCATTATTGAAATGCGCTTATCCGTGCCAGCTATCAAACAGAGGTTAGCCCAACCAAAACGTGATTCCGTGGAGAGTTAAGGTATTCTATAATCGCAATAAAGCCATATTCTACTTGCCTTGGATTGACAACTTCTCACGAGCGCTTTATCGCTTGGGATATTGAGTTACCCTAACTCAATAGAGGTCGTATAATGAGCAAGCCCAGGGTGCAATTAAGTGTGCAAATTTCGCTTTTTGTCGAGAAAGATGAGGAAGAGGCTGGTGAAAAGAAAAAGTGCTTAAATAACGCTATTTTTCATCCAATCAGCTTGCTGGAAAATTGGCACTCTCAAACGACCGCTTGGTCGCTTGGGGTATTAGGCTCCCCATACAAGATAATGTCTGTACAACGGGCAAGCCCTTGGCTTAAAAAGATAGGTTTGGGAGATAAGACGGCAACGACCAGTTTCGAGAATTATCATGAAACCAGCCGTTGCACTTAACTTTGGCTTATACAAGAATACACGCTTTGAGAATAAAGTCAAGTGTAGAGTCAATAGTGGTAATCCGGCATGAAGCGATAAATGCCACGGCTTTCCTGAACTACCATCCGTTTGTTCGTGAGAAACTTGATTGTTTCCACAATCTTGTTGTGATTCAATTTTGTTCCTGCCAGTTCGTAGGCAGCGGTCAGTTCTTCTTCCAAAGCCTTATATCCCAAAATAGTCTCTTTTCCCTCAAAAGCCAGTTCGAGAGCCTTGCGATGGGTGGATTCGTGAATGTTCTTACCTGGGGAGAATGGTTCTTGTTTAGGACGACCAGCACTTTTCTTGGTCGGCACATAGTCTGGCAGAAGTTCGGGAAGCGATTGGTCATTGATGTAGAAAGCGAATGGCAGGAAGTCCTTTGAGCGGGTATGCACACTTTCCACTTTGCTGATGTTGCTGTCGTCCTTGTCTTTCTCAATTTGGATGACCGTTTCCGCTTTGTTGTTGATTTCCGTGCCAATGTGTCCACGGGCATTTTC
>ULPS01000543.1_pt1 | contig 19733 bp, 17 predicted proteins | sample 1953711 | NCBI WGS metagenome assembly ULPS01 (sample SAMEA4835635, study PRJEB28245) | human gut metagenome | biome: gut microbiome; material: fecal sample | place: Denmark | collected 2008 | reverse complement strand
TGCCGCTGCGGCAGGAAGGGGCTCCCGCCTGGAAGGCATTTCTCATGGGAAGCCTTTCCGGCATTGTGGAGCCGATATTCGGCGTTCTGGTGGTACTGGCTGCGGGAGGCATCGGGCCGGTAATGCCATGGCTGTTAAGCTTTGCTGCGGGCGCCATGATGTATGTGGTGGTGGAGGAGCTGATTCCGGAGGCACATCTGGGAGAGCACTCTAATATTGGGACACTGGGCGTGATGGCAGGATTTCTCATCATGATGATTCTGGACGTGGCGCTTGGATAATAACAAAAGAGAAGTGGGATACGCTTCAGCAAGGAGGATACGAAAGTGGAAAAATCAAAGGTATATTTCACAAGCATGAAAACGTCTTTTTCGGAAAACCTTCCACAGAAGCTGGAACGGCTGATCAAGACGGCAGGAATCGGCAGCATCGATTTTAAGAATAAGTATGCCGCTATCAAGATTCATTTCGGGGAGCCGGGTAATCTGGCTTTCCTGCGGCCAAATTATGCGGCTGTGGTGGTTAAGGTGGTGAAGGAGCTGGGAGGAAAGGCATTTCTGACCGACTGCAATACGCTGTATGTGGGCGGAAGGAAAAACGCGCTGGATCACATGGATGCGGCCTATCAGAACGGCTTTTCCCCCTTTTCCACCGGCTGTCATGTGATCATTGCCGACGGTCTGAAGGGAACGGATGAGGCGCTGGTTCCCGTGGAGGGAGGAGAATATGTAAAGGAAGCAAAGATCGGACGCGCCATCATGGACGCGGATGTGTTCATCACTCTGAATCATTTCAAGGGGCATGAAGCGACGGGCTTCGGCGGCGCGCTGAAAAACATCGGTATGGGCTGCGGCTCCCGGGCCGGAAAGATGGAGATGCACAGCGCCGGAAAGCCGCATGTGGATCAGTCTCTCTGCGTAGGCTGCGGCCGCTGCATTAAAATCTGTGCTCATGACGCACCGTCCATCACGAATGGAAAGGCATCCATCGATCATGATAAATGTGTGGGCTGCGGCCGTTGTATCGGAGTCTGCCCCATGGATGCGGTCTGCCCTGCCAGCGACGAGAGCAACGATATTCTGAACTGTAAAATCGCGGAGTACAGCAAGGCGGTGGTTTCCGGAAGGCCGAACTTCCATATCAGCCTGGTCATTGACGTATCCCCGAACTGCGACTGTCACGCAGAGAATGATATTCCCATCGTTCCGGATGTGGGCATGTTCGCTTCCTTTGATCCCGTGGCGCTGGATGTGGCCTGTGCGGATGCGGTCAACCGCCAGCCTGTGATCAGCGGAAGCCAGCTGGACAGGATGCCTCATGTACATCACGATCATTTCATCGATTCCGCGCCGGATACCAACTGGCATTCCTGTATCGAACATGCGGTGAAAATCGGTCTTGGTTCGGATCAGTATGAGCTGATTGAGATTTAATCTTAAAATGAGAATCAGAATCGGTAACGATTCAAAAAAAGCGTATTACGGCAGCAGTTTTCAAAATGCTGTTCCGTAATACGCTCTTTTCAAGTCAGGGACAATTATTCTGCCGCGTACTTCTGCACCTGCTCCTGAATCAGTGCGGCATCCTCAAAGTAGTTGATCTTCATGGCCCGCTTTACCTCAGAAAGGGTGACAGCCGCCACTGCTTCCGCCTCTTCGCTTCCTTTTTTGAGGATCTCGTAGATAGCGGGGATGTCCTTTGCAAACTCTTTTCTGCGGTTCCGGATGGGCTCAAGCACTTCCTGCATCACGTTGTTGAGGAACTTCTTTACCTTCACGTCGCCGAGTCCGCCGCGGGCATAGTGATCTTCCAGCTCCTGCAGGGAAGCGTAATCCGGAAGATAGCGTTCAAAATGCTCCGGCGTAGAGAATGCCTCCAGATACATGAACACCGGATTGCCTTCAACCTTTCCGGGATCCTGTACCCGCAGATGGCCGGGATCGGTGAACATGGACATGATTTTCTTCTTCACATCGTCCGCACTGTCAGCCAGATAGATGCAGTTGTTCAGAGACTTACTCATCTTTGCCTTTCCGTCGATGCCCGGAAGCCGCAGACAGGCCTTGTTGTCCGGCAGCAGGATGGAGGGATCGGTGAGCGTTTCCCCGTAAATGGAATTAAATTTATGCACAATTTCCTTCGTCTGCTCGATCATGGGTGCCTGATCCTCTCCCACAGGAACCGTGGTAGCGTGGAAGGCGGTAATATCCGCTGCCTGGCTGATGGGATAGGTGAAAAATCCAACCGGAATGCTGGTCTCAAAATTCCGCATCTGGATTTCGGATTTCACGGTGGGATTTCTCTGCAGCCTGGATACCGTGACCAGATTCATGTAGTAGAAGGAAAGCTCACACAGCTCCGGAATCTGTGACTGAATCAGCAGAGTGGATTTCTCCGGGTCCAGGCCGCAGGCCAGATAATCCAGGGCCACTTCGATGATGTTCTGGCGCACCTTTTCCGGATTGTCCGCATTGTCGGTCAGCGCCTGCGCGTCCGCGATCATGATGAAAATTTTGTCATACTCGCCGGAATTCTGAAGTTCCACCCTGCGCCTTAAGGAACCGACATAATGTCCTACATGAAGCTGGCCGGTGGGCCGGTCGCCGGTTAAAATGATTTTTTCTTTCTTTTCCATTTCCATAATACTCATATCTCCTGCTTTTTTAGTTTAAAAAAGAAAACGCCCCAAATCCCGGTGATCCGGGATTTGAGACGGTAATAAACTTATATTTATTATCGCGGTGCCACTCAAATTGACATAACGTCCACTTTTATCATACTCGCGTATGCGCGCACTGCCATGCGTGCCGGTCTGATAACGGGTCCGGATTCCCGCCGACGCCTACTGGATTCGGGCCGGCCTCAAAAGTCCATTCGGCAAAAGCTCCTGTACCGCTTTCCAGCTCCCGCGGCTCTCTGTTTCATTCGCTGATGCTTACTACTCTTTCTCACAGGTTTTTTCTATCTGCTTTCAGGTATAAGATATAGCAAAATGGGGGGATCTGTCAACCTTAATTTTGCAGTCGGACAGGCAAGCAAATTTAAGCTGAATGGTATGCGAATTAAATTCTTAAGATACTGTGATAAAGCGATAAAGTTTTTTTCCGGGAAAAGGTAGGCAGAGGAAAGCAAAATATGGTATTATTTCTAAAGCAATGTACAAATACGGATGATAAGAAAAGAGGAGGGAAACATGCAGCAGATAGCGGAAACAGTTGTAAATGTGATAAATGCGGTGGATGAAGTGGTGTGGGGCTGGCCCATGATCATCCTGCTTCTGGGAACTCATCTGGTGATGACATTCTGTACCGGAGGCATCCAGAAGAAGATCGGGACGGCGATCCGTCTTTCCTTTACACCGGATCCGGATGCAGAGGGGGAGGTGAGCCAGTTCGGCGCGCTGGTGACGGCGCTGGCCTCCACCATCGGCACGGGAAATATCATTGGTGTGGGAACGGCCATTGTGCTTGGCGGTCCCGGCGCGGTGCTCTGGTGCTGGCTGACCGGTGTGTTTGGAATCGCCACCAAATATGCGGAGTCTTTGATTGCGGTGAAATACCGGGTCAAGACAAAGGACGGCAGAATGCAGGGCGGAGCCATGTATGCGCTGGAAAGAGGGCTGAACATGAAGTGGCTGGGATTGATTTTTGCCTTCCTCGCGGCGTTCGCTTCCTTTGGAATCGGATGCGCCACACAGGTGAACGCCATCGCCACGGTGTGCGAAGCAAATCTGGGAATTCCGGTGTGGCCAGTGGGACTTGCCGTTGCGGTTCTTACGGCGGCGATTATTTTCGGCGGGATCAAGTCCATCGCCCAGGTCTGTGAAAAGCTGGTTCCCTTCATGGCGCTCTTTTACTGCATCGGCTGTCTCATAATCCTTGGCATCAACCATGATTTCCTTCTTCCCGCCCTTCAGACCATCGTGGTCATGGCTTTCCGTCCCGGCGCGGCGGCGGGCGGCCTGGTAGGCGGCGGTATCATGCTGGCGCTGCATTATGGTGTGGCCCGCGGTCTGTTTTCCAATGAATCCGGTATGGGAAGCGCACCCATCGCGGCGGCGGCAGCCCAGACCAGAAATCCGGTCCGGCAGGCGCTGGTTTCCTCCACAGGAACCTTCTGGGATACGGTTGTGGTCTGCGCCATGACGGGTCTGGTGCTGGTTACCAGCATCCTGAAAAATCCGGAAATCGATATGGAGGCTGCCGGAAACGGCGGAACTCTGACCACTCTGGCCTTCAATCAGATTCCTTACCTGGGGCCGGTGATTCTGGTGCTTGGCATCATTCTCTTTGCCTTCTCCACCGTACTCGGATGGGCCTATTATGGGGAGCGTTGTGTGGAATACTGCTTTGGACATAAGGCGCTGATCCCCTACCGCATCCTGTATATTGCGGTGGCAGCCATTGCGCCTGTCGTGGCTCTGGATCTGGTATGGACGATTGCGGATATCCTTAACGCGTTCATGGCGATTCCAAACCTGATCGCCGTGCTTCTTCTCATTCCGGTCATTCGAAAAGAAACGAAAAAATACCTGAATGATCTGGATGCAAAATCAGAGGATGAAATCCCCGTGGTGGAAAAAACATACGGACGGAAGAATAAGAAGGGCATACGGGAGAAAACAGCAGATGAACAGGAAAAGAAAAATCCTTCTGGTAAATGACGATGGAATCCGGGCGGATGGCATTATTCTGCTCGCCAGGCTTGCATCCCGTCTTGGTGAGGTGACGGTGGCCGCTCCGGACAGTCAGTGCAGCGCCATGAGCCACCGCATCACGGTTCATGGAGAGCTGACGGTGAAAAAAGTGGATTTTCAGGTATCCGGTGTGACTGCCTGGAGCGTAAGCGGCACCCCGGCGGACTGCGTCAAGGTGGCGCTGCATTATCTGCTTCCCAAAAAGCCGGATATTGTCTTTTCCGGAATCAACCGCGGCTACAACGCCGGAGTGGATATCCTGTATTCCGGCACCGTAGGCGCGGCTATGGAAGCGCTGGTCAACGGCATTCCGGCCATCGCCTTTTCAAATGAGGCGAACGACGTCTGGGAAGCGGCGGAGGAATACCTTCTTCCCATTGCGGAAAAGCTTCTGGAAATGCCGATTTCCAGGAACCGGATCTGGAATGTCAATTTTCCCGGCTGCAGTCCGGAAAAAATCAAAGGGATTCTCTGGGACCGCCTGCCCTCTCAGGTGGAGTATTATCAGGATCATTATGTCAGAAAGGATCTGCCGGACGGGAGCTTCCTGCTGACAGAGGACGGTATTCCTGCGCTGACCGCACCGGAGGGCACGGATATGCGCGCCCTGCTGGACGGCTATATCTCTGTCGGGCAGGTGAGAAATATGGTGTTGAGAGAAGAGGACTGAAAGAAAAAGGTTGCATATCAGAAAGAATTTCGGCTAAAATGTAATTATAATAAAAATCAGCCGAAAGAAGAGGCGGATATGGAATATATTTCAAGAAATCTGGAAGCAGTGGTAATGCAGGTAACAAAGGAATTTCCTGCTGTGCTTGTGACCGGTCCGCGTCAGGTTGGTAAAACAACCATGCTGAAGAAGCTGATGGAAGGTACGGATCGGAAATATGTTTCCCTGGATGATCTGAATGAACGCAGCCTTGCAAAGAATGATCCTGAGCTGTTTCTCCAGGCGCATAAGCCTCCGGTTCTGATCGATGAAGTACAGTATGCGCCGGAACTGTTCCCCTATATAAAGATTTATGCGGATTCTCATCATGAGCCTGGAGCGTTCTGGCTCACCGGGTCTCAGGTATTCCAGATGATGAAGGGCGTACAGGAATCTCTGGCCGGCCGGGTTGCAGTATTGTCCATGACCTCACTGGCACAGGCAGAACTGTCGGGTGCGTCAATGACCCCGTTTGAGGTTGATCTGGAAGCGTTGACGGAGAGAGAAAAGCTTCGAATTCCTGCAGATATGCAGGGAATATTTGAACGGATTTACAGGGGATCCATGCCTGCAATTGTCAGCGGACAAAATACGAACAGTCAGATATTCTACAGCAGTTATTTGTCCACTTATATTGAACGTGACGTAAGAATGCTGTCAGACGCAATAGATTCTCTGAAATTCCTGCGGTTTATGACGGCGGCAGCAGCAAGGTGTTCCCGGATGCTGAATGTAGCGGAAATCGCCCAGGATGCGGATATCAATCAGAAACAGGCGAAGGACTGGCTGCAGATTCTGGAAACACTGGGCATTATCTTTTATCTGCATCCTTATTCCAATAATCTGTTGAAACGGCTTGTTAAGACGCCAAAGCTGTATTTCTACGATACAGGCCTTGTATGTCATCTTACCAGATGGAGCAGCCCGGAAGTGCTGGAAAATGGAGCGATGAACGGAGCGGTTCTGGAAAATTATGTGGTTTCGGAAATCGCAAAGACCTGGCTGAATTCCGGAAAAGAACCCTATATGTATTATTATCGGGATAAGGATGCGAAGGAGATAGATGTTATTCTGGAGCATGACGGAATCCTGAATCCCATTGAAATCAAAAAGACCTCCAATCCAGGAACGGAACTGACCAGGGTATTTTCTCTTCTTGACAAAGCGTCCGTGCCAAGGGGAAAAGGAGCTGTTGTGTGCATGAAGCCAAAGGTTGGAGTCATCGACAGAGATAACTATATTGTACCGGTCTGGACGATATAGTTGATTTTAAATTTGGGGATGTAAAACCAGGCCGTACCGCATACACGACTTTAATTATAATCAATCTCATGATTTCTTTCGCAGCCCGCGGGGATTAGAATGGAGACAGGAAAACTGTTGAAAACTGATCCCGGCGGGAATTTTGTGCGATAAGTCCGGAGGGCGGCCGCATGGATGGACAAGCTTGCTTGTACAGACAGGCGGACATCCGACGGGCAAGTACAGCGAGCGGCATTTATGCCGTGAGCTGGACGCATCGCGTAATCGGATAGGGAAAGGCACTTTCCCTATCCGATTCAAAAGACCTGTCGGATAAAACGGCATTTTACGACGCTTCGGCATGGAGGAAACGATGAAAAACAGGGGAATACTGGCAGAAATGAGGAAACCGGTTCTGGAAAACCGGGGAAAATTCCTGGCGCTTGCGTTGGTTCTTGCGGCTGAATCGGCATTGTCGCTTCTTCTTCCGAAGATTCTCAGCATCTATATTGACGGTATTGCGGAAGGAAAAGGTGCTGCTGCCGGAATCGGGAGTCTCCTTTCTGCCGGCGGGATGGAAAACGGTATGCTTTTGGCGCTTGCCCTCTGTGCGATTGGATATTGTGCCGCAGTGCTTTTGAAGGGAGTGGTCAGCGCTGTCAATATACAAATCGGGGAGCGGCTTTCCTGGAGCATGTGCGACCATCTGCGGGTGAAGCTGTTTGGCAGGATTTTTTCCTTTGATCTTCAGTATCACAGAATGTCCGCACAGGGAAGCTTTCTGGAACGGCTGGAGGGAGACATCAGCCTTTTGTCCGGTTTCTTTTCTTCCATGATGATTGATATTGTGGGAAGCCTGCTGACGGTGGCGGGAGTTCTGCTTGCTTTCTATCTGAGTTTTCCGGCTTTCGGACTGTTTTTTACCGGGTTGTCTGCCGGAATTCTGATCCTGTTTCTCAAAACGCAGGAACCGGTTGCCCGTCTCTGGAAAGAGGAACGGGATATGGAAAATGAGCTTCTTGGGGATTTTTCTCAGAACATTGCGGCATATGAGGATATCGCCGGGCTGAAAAAGCAGAGGTTCGTTTTGGACACAATGGGAAAAAAATTCGGAGCGCTTGAGAAACAGTATGAGAAAGCGGCATTCTTGGGCAACCTTCCCTCCACTTCCTTTTATTCCCTTCTCAACGTGGCGGAGGGATTCGTATTTTTTCTGGGGATTCATCTGATTGGGACGGGGCGGATGACGCTGGGCGGCCTGTATCTCATTCTGAGCTATGCGGAGCTTCTGAACACCCCGTTTCTGTACCTGAAACAGGAATTTGCGAACATGCCGAAGGTGATCGCCGCTCTGCGGCGTCTCAGGGAGGTATATGACATGGAAAAGGAAGATGGAGTGGAGAAAGAACATGAACCGGAGAAAAGTGAAGCAGGGAAAAAATACGAAGCAGAATGCCTCTATGTGCCGGAGGATAACAGTGTACGTTTTGAAGGGGTCTCTTTCGGATATCAAACGGATGGATGTCAGATGGATGCGCCCGTTTTGCGTGACGTCAGCTTTTTGATTCCGGGCGGGAGCCGTGTGCAGATAGAGGGCCGTACCGGAAGCGGTAAGAGCACCGTTCTCCAGCTTGCTGCGGGATTCTGCCGCCCGCAGGCAGGGACGGTACGGATTGGGGGAAGAGCCATCCCGGAATATGACGGGAAAAGCTTCCGGCATTTTCTTTTTTATATTCAGCAGTCGCCTCCGGTTCTGGAGGATACCGTTAGAAATCAGCTGACCGGATTTGATGCCCGTATTTCGGAAGAAGAAATCCGGGAGGCGTTGGAAAAGACCGGACTGAAAAGCTGGGTGGACGGTCTGCCGCAGGAACTGGAAGAGAAGCTGAAGCCTGCAGAAATCACAGTGGACACCGCTCAGCTTCTGGCATGGACAGCGGCTGTTCTGAGAAAACCGGGAATTCTTCTGGTGGATGAATTTGACGCCATGATCGGGACAGAGACACTGTCCGTCATAGACGGACTTATGGAAAGGGAATTCGCCAAAGCCACCATCCTTCTGGTCACGCACCGAAAGAGAAGCGGGGTAAAGGCGGATATACGGCTGATGGTGGATGACGGGAGGGTGCATATTTCTCATGAGACATTTCTCAAAAGACGGACATGCGCCATGCCGCTTCAACAGGAGGAAGAGTCATGAGGAGAAAAATGTTGTCCGGCAGGGATTCCTGTTTTTTCGGAGCGGTAATTCTGATTGAAACAGTCACCTATACCATGAGCTTTCTGATCAGCGGCCTTGCGAAAAAGGATATTTTCAACCGGCTGGAAGGGAAGGAGACCACGCTTGGGATCTCTTCCCTGGCCGTACTGATTCTGCTGAATACCGCGATTCCTCTCGTCATCAATCTGGTAAAGCAGATCAACTCCGGACTGGCGGCGAAGGTGGAAAGCCGTATGAGAAAAAATATTAAGGTGGAACTGCTTTCCAGAGTTATAAATCAACGGCTGGGAGCCGGAAAAAAACGGAAATACGGGGAGACCGTCAGTCTGTACAGAAATGAATGCGAGGATCTGGTTTCCTGCCGGATGGAATACTACCGCCAGCTTCCCCGCCTGACTCTATGCGCGGCCATTCTTGTGGTGATGCTTCAGGTAAATCCGTTGTTTGCCGCCATCAGCCTGATTCCGGCCCTGCTGATTCTGCTGCTGATCCGGCGTCTGGACAGACATATTCTCATGTGGAGAGAAACGGCAAGAAAATCCACGTCGGAGGTAACGGAATTTCTGGAAAACGTATTCGGACATATGGAGTATTTCCGGCTTGCGGCAGGGCGGGAAAAAATGGAGGAGCTGTTCCGGGAAAAATGCGAAAGAAGGGCGGACAGGGAAATCCGGGACAGATTGCTGGATGGCGTTATAAGCGTGATCTCTGAAAATGCTTCCGCCTTTGTTCTCGGAATTGTGCTTCTGACAGCGCTGCCGTTATACCGGAACGGGCGGCTCAGTGTGGGAGAACTGGTGATGTTTGAATACTATTATGCATTCCTCTCTTCTTTACCGGATTCCGCAGGGAGGCTGATCCGACGTCATCGGCAGGCGGAGGTTGCGGAGCGAAGGCTGGAGGCTGTGAATGCCGGAACTCCTCAGACAGAAACTCAGTATACGGAAACACAGCAGATCGAAACGCTTCCGCAGACAGAGGAGGATGCGGCCTCCGGTATCGCTGAGGGCCTGCGGATATCTGTGGACAGTCAGCAGGGCCGGACTGATCTGTCTGTCCGGTTCGGAGAAACCATTCTGATCTCCGGAGGGCAGGAAGGGGACAGAAGCCGGATGCTGCAGCGTCTTTTTTGGCTCTGTACGGAACGGTTTCCGGCAGTCCCCGCCGCTCTTGTGCCCGCGGAACCGGTTCTTTTTCAGGCATCCATCCGGGACAATATCTGCTTTGGAGAACCCTTTTCACAGGAAAGGCTGGATCAGGTGATGGAACTGACCGGACTGAAGCAGGATTTTGAAAAAGACCGGAGTGAAATCGAAAGGAGCGCAGGCAAAATGGGCGCGGCCGTCTCCGGCGGCCAGAAGAAGCGGATCGGCATTGCCAGGGCGCTCTATACCTGCATGAGTCAGCGCGATTCCAAAAACGGTGCGGACGGATATCTTCTTTTCATCGACGGCCTTGAGGAAGCGGTGGATGAGAAAACAGGAGAGCTTCTGATTTCCCATGTACTGAACCGTCCGGACGCCATTACCGTTGTGGCTTCAGATTCAGAGAGGCTGCGTGGATGTGCGGCGCAGATTCTGGGGGTGGAGTGACCTGGCTATACGATGGCAGGAAAATATGTTATGCTGACGGGGAAAAAACTATTCACAGAAAAATGAAAATAAACATTTCCTGGCATAATGGATAAAATACGGGAATTTTAAGGATGTTATCAGCGGTTGACAAATTGACAGGTATGGTTGGTTGAATGAAAGGAAGACATTTGCAATACTTATTCTGTAATCGCGATTACAATCTCAAAAATGACAGGAGAAATGTTATATGAATTTTAATGAAAAGCTGATCAATTTAAGAAAGTCCAAAGGGCTGTCACAGGAGGAGCTGGGAAATGAACTGAAGGTTTCCCGTCAGACTGTTTCAAAATGGGAATCAGGCCAGTCTTATCCTGATTTTCAGCGCCTTGTCCTTTTAAGCGATTATTTTGGATTGACGCTGGATGAACTGATAAAGGACATTGATGTGCAGGAGGTCAGAGATAAAAATATCAGCAGTGAAAAAATCAACTCCATTTACAATGATGTGAATACGGCGAAAAGCTTCATAAAATGGTATTTGATTATCGCGGGTGCTGTGGGAGGGATTGTGCTGATAATTCTTTTGTATTATCTCATAAATACAATATTTGTATGGTAAAAATCATGTCTGCTTTTAACAGGCAATATGCCTTAAAATGAATTGACAACTTTTGTTCACCGTGGTAAAGTTTTATCAAACCGATGAGGAAGAGTGAGTAACTTCAGAAGATGCCTTTCAGAGAGCGGCAGACGGGTGGAACTGCGGCAGGCGGACCTGAGGCGAATGGGCTTCTGAGGGCGAGTTGAACGGTCAGTAGACGAGCCGGAGAGCGGACTCCGTTACCAAAGAAAGCATATAATTATAATTGTATGCATGAGAGGGTGTATCATGAGAAAAAGAAACGATACATCAAGCCGGGTGGCACCGCAGGAGTTTTGGTGAATACAGCTCTTGTCCCTGCAGATTTTGCAGAGACAGGAGTTTTTTTATATTCAGAAAAGTTCCTTCTTTATCGAAAAAAATGTTTTGAAAAAGAATGCGGCATCGTCATGCAGCAGCCTGGTCAGAGAGGAGATATTTATCATGAGACTGGAAAACTACGAAATGCATCTGCCAAACTATTCCATCGGAGATCATATTTATGACAAAATCGGGCCGGTATGCGAATCCTATGGAAGAAAGGTTCTTGTGATCGGCGGCAGAAAGGCGCTTGCCGCCGCATACGATAAGATCAAATCATATACGGATCAGACAAGGCTTGTGATTATCGGAAAGGAAATTTACGGAGAGAACTGTACCTACGAGACGGTGGAAAAGCTGCGCGCGATGCCGCTGTATCAGGAAGCAGACATGGTATTCGGCGTGGGAGGCGGCAAGGCGCTGGATACGGTAAAGTGTCTGTGCATCACGGATGATAAGCCGGTTTTTTCCTTTCCTACCATTGCATCCAACTGTGCTGCCTGCACGTCGGTCTCCATCATGTACAATGAGGACGGGACATTTCTGAAGCCGCATTTTTTTGTCAGACCGGTCATGCACGCATTCATTGATACGGAGATTATTGCAAAGGCGCCGGCCCAGTACATGTGGGCGGGAATCGGTGATACCTATGCCAAATATTATGAGGCCACGATTTCTTCCAGGGGAGAGCGGCTGGAGCATTTCACAGCGCTTGGCACGGCGGTCAGCCGGATGTGCCGGGATCCGCTGATCGACTATGGAAGGAAGGCCATGGAGGACCACAGAAAGGGGCTCTGTACCTATGAGGTGGAGCAGGTCGTTCTGGCCATAGTTGTGACAACGGGAATAGCGTCCATTTTCCTGACCAGAGATTTCACACCGGATTATAACAGTGGTCTGGCCCATGCCGTTTTCTACGCGCTGACTTCTTATCCTGTGATTGAGGAGAGGCATCTGCACGGAGAGGTGGTGGCCTTCGGCGTTTTGCTGGCGCTTCTGGCGGACGAACAGTATGAGGAATTTGAATTAATTTATTCCCTGAACCGGGATCTGGGACTTCCTGTTTCCCTGGAGGAAATTGAAATTACCGGGGAGCAGTGGAAGGAATGTGAAAAACGGATTCCGGACATGTCGGATGTGGCGCATTATCCTTACCGGGTAACGGAGGAGATGCTGGAAAAGGCCATGAGGCAGTTGAAAGAGAGGGCGCAGAAAAATGTCTGAAAAGAAAAATAACTCCGGAGCCATTGTGCTTGGTGTGGCTTTTGTCTGGTTTACCACCCATTTTGGAGGCGGCTTTGCCTCCGGCGCACAGATTTACAGCTACTATGTGAGATACGGAATCTGGTGTCTGATCATGCCGGCTCTTGCCATGCTGTACAATACGGTGTTTTTTGCCTACAGCCTGAGATTTGCGAGAAAGCATGAGGTCTATGATTACCGTTCCTATAATAATGCATTTTACGGGAAGTTTGCGCCGCTTTTTTCCAACCTGTTTGAGGTGCTTTATGTCTGTGTGATGTGTGTGGCTCCGGCGGTCGCCTTTGCCACCGGAGGCGCAACCCTTGCGGAGCTCACCGGACTTCCGTATCTGCTCTGCACCTTCCTGATCGGCATTTTCATTTTTGTTGTTGCCATATTCGGCACGAACCTGGTGCGCAGGGTGGCATCGATTCTGTCCATCTGCATTATTACCGGACTGCTGATCGTGTATATTCCCAATATTATCGCCGGATTTCCGGAAATCAGCGGGGCGGCGCAGAGTATGACGGATCAGCATCTTCCCTTTGGAGACGCCCTGTATTCCGCGTTCCTGTACGGCACCTTTCAGCTTTCCAATATCGCGGTTTTCGTCCAGCATGCGAAATCCTTTGAAAAGCCGCGCGATGCGGTGAAAAGCATGGCGGTGGGATTTGTGGTCAACACCCTGATGATGCTCATGGTGGTACTGGGCCTGATGACCGTTTACACGAATCCGGAAGCTGCAGGTCAGAGCATTCCTACCCTGTTCATGGTGCAGAACGGTGTTGGAGCTTCCTTTATGACCCCTTTGATTTCTCTGCTTATCATTCTCGGCGCAGTATCCACGGCGGTTAATATGGTGGCGGCCATGGTGAAGCGGATCTGCAGGGGAACGGAGGAGCCCCAAATGGACCGGCTTCAGGCAGGCCAAAGGGAAAAGAGGCGTTTGCGGGTGACCGGAAAGGAGGCCGCCGCGGCGCTGCTGTGCTGCATAGTGGATTTCGGAATTGCCCAGTTCGGGCTGCTGACGCTGATCCAGAAGGCATACAGCCTGATCGCTTACCTGGCGATTCCCGTGATCCTGATTCCCTATCTCATCCACATGATAGCAACCAGATTTGATACGCGAAGCCAGAGCTGAAACGCTTTGGCAGGGAGGCGTGAAAAGTCAGGCTTTTCACTGGAGATTGGTCTTGCGGACAATTCCTTTGATTATAAAATGCCGCCTGCGGCGGCAGAAAGAGGTAAAAATGGTTCAGAATTTGTCACAGATGGATCGTCTGTATCAGAGCATGATCGAATATTTTGCAGGAGACCCGAAAAGAATCCAGCATTTTATCAAGGTAAACAGCTTTGCAGGGCTGATCGGCCGCATGGAATCCCTGCCGGAGGAACAGCTTATCATTCTGGAGGCTGCCGCCTATGTACACGATATAGGCATAAAGCCTGCAGAGAGCATTTACGGCGAGTGCAGCGGAAAATATCAGGAAATGCTGGGCCCGGAGCCTGCTGCCGCCATGCTGAAGGAGTGCGGTTTCTCTCAGGAGCAGATTGACCGGATCACTTGGCTGGTGGGACATCATCATACCTATACGAACATAAACGGGCCGGATTATCAGATTCTGGTGGAAGCCGACTTCCTTGTCAATCTTTATGAAGACGGACTTTCAGAGGATGCGGTGCGCCATGCATATGAGAAGATATTCCGGACGGAATCCGGGAAACGCATCTGCAGGATTATGTTCGGTGTTTCATGAGATCAATGAAAATCTACATCATCGGTGTGACATATTTATTTTTACGTATTTCTACGAACACAGAAAGTTCACAAATTCATTAGCACTCACCTCTTGACAGTGCTAACAATAAGTGTTATAAATGCTATAGAACAAAAAAGAGGAACCGGAAAGCGCCGGAACCAAGATGATAGAATAGAAATCAGGAGGAAAAGATTATGTTGATCAGAAATAATTTGTTTGATGACTTTTTTGGAGATATGTTTGATGACCCGTTTTTTAACAGAAGATATGTTCCGCAGAATCAGCTCATGAAAACTGATATCCGGGAAAGAGACGGACAGTATCTGCTGGAGATTGAAGTTCCCGGCTACACCAGAGAGGATGTGAAGGCAGAGCTGAAGGATGGTTATCTGACCATCACCGCTGAGAAGAAGGAGCCTGTGGAGAAGGCAGACGAGAGGACCAGATATGTCAGAAAGGAAAGACATACCGGCGCCATGAAGAGAACCTTCTATGTAGGTGAGGATATTACGGAGAACGAAATCCATGCCGCATTCAAGGATGGTATTCTGAAGGTGATTATTGAAAAGCCTCAGCCGAAGAAGATCGAGGAGGAGAAGACAATTATCCCGATCGAGGGCTGATCAATATCCATCAGGGATTTTATTCCATAGATCATGAAGAAGAAACGCAGGAAAATACCTGCGGCAACAGATTTCCGCCCGGAAGGCCAAAAGGCCTCCGGGCTTTCTTATTTTCCGGCCTCCGGCTCAAAGCCCTCGAAAATGAACAGCTGGAAATCCTTCCGGCATTCGTCCAGCTCCTGTCGGGAGCGGATGGTCCAGGCCACGGGAAGGGCATGGTACAGATTACAGCAGATCCGCCGGGACAGGTCGTTTCTGTATTTCCAGTTATAGGCGATGAAATCCGGCCGGGCGGCGATGTTGGTCAGCATTTTTCCCAGAAGAAAATAGGGAAGGCTGTGATTCATATGCTCCTTATTGAAATTGGTGCAGAGTTGTCCGCGAAATACGTCGGGACGATGCTTTCTGTACCATACCAGCGCGCCGGGATGGAAGGATTCAATGCAGTAGGGACCTCTGTAATCCTTCAGAAGCTCATTTGCGGCTTCCGGGATCCGGGCGTCCCATTTTTCCATCTTGATTTCCACGATCAATGGAACCCGTCCGTCCACCATCTCCAGAAATTCCTGAAAGGTGGGGATTCGTTCCCCTGTATCCGGGATGCCCTGTCCGCCCAGAGAAAGCTTTTTCAGTTCCGCCAGCGTCAGATCGCGAACCCGTCTGTCTACGCCGCACATGCGCGTGAGCGTATTGTCATGGAACACGACGGGGACGCCGTCGGCGGAAAGCTGCACGTCAAGCTCGATTCCATAGCCCTTTTCCACAGCGAGGCGGAAGGCCTTCATGGAGTTTTCCGGGATTCCCGCCTTCAGATTATGAAGACCCCGGTGCGCATAATAATATCCCATGAGCGCTCCGCAGTCCGGGCTGTGAAACCGGGGAATAAGCAGCAGAAAATACAGGGCCGCAAGAAGGAAGATCAGCGCGGCGAGAAACAGTAATGGAAATAAAATATTCATGGCTCGTTTTTTCTCCAAAGGTATGCGGGATGGCTTCTCCCGTTTTTAGTCTGTGGGACGGTTCCGAAAGAGAAACGCCCGTTATTCGGTCATCAGCCTTATTTTATTCCAAAATGCTGTGAACGGCAAGATCGATCCCTGAGCTTGCAGTAGATAATCGCAACGGCAGTGCTGATTGCCGTCGCGAGAATGCCGGGAGCGATCACAGCGGTGGGGCTTGCGCTTCCGTACTGGCTGCGGTAGGCGATAACGGAAACGGGAATGAGCTGCAGGGAAGAAATATTGAGGATCAGAAAGGTACACATCTCATTGCTGGCGGCCCTTTCTCCTTTTTGGGAAAGATAGCCGGGATTCCCCCGTTCCTCTTCCAGATGGGCCAGTTCTTCCATGGCCTTCAGGCCGGCGGGAGTGCAGGCCCAGCCAAGACCGAGGATATTGGCGATGATATTTGTGGATATGTACTGCCTGGCAGGATGATTTTTGGGGATAAGAGGGAAAAGAAAAGTGATAAAGGGCTGTATGCCGCGGGTCATGGATGTGATCAGGCCGGATTTGGAAGCGATCTCCATCAGCCCTACCCAGAGGCCCATGACACCGATCATGGTAATGCACAGCTGTACGGCTTCCCCGGCCGCGTCCAGCGCGCCGTTTGCCACCGCCTCCATATTGCCCGTAAGGGCTCCGTAGATGATGCCGATGGCGATCATGGCGGCCCAGATATAGTTCAGCATGAAAAACCTCTTTTTTCTTCATTCTATGCGTTCTGAAAAGGCAAAAGAACCGGGGAATGGGCGGGAAAAAAGCGGCATAGATATAAACATAATTGTGTGCATGTTCGGAAAGGAAAACGGAATGGGAAATGCCCTTGCCAATCTGTCGAATATCATTATTCCGGCGCTGATTTTTTATGTGGTGGGATACGGGATCATTCACCATACTAATGTATATGAGGATTTTATCAGAGGAGCAAAGGACGGCTTCCATACGGTGATCGATATCATGCCCACGCTGATCGGACTGATGATGGCTGTGGGAATCCTGCGGTCCTCCGGCTTTCTTGAGTTTTTCGGAGAGCTTCTTGGCACGCTGACGGAGCCCTTCGGCCTGCCTGCCCCGGTGGTTCCGGTGATCATTGTAAAGCTTTTTTCTTCTTCTGCGGCTACGGGTCTGGTGCTGGATATTTTCAAAAACTATGGAACGGATTCCAGAATCGGTATGATGACCTCCATTCTGCTGAGCTGTACGGAAACCTGTTTTTATACCATGAGCGTTTATTATATGGCGGCAAAGGTGACGAAAACCAGATATACTTTGACCGGGGCGCTGCTTGCGACGGCGGCGGGTGTGGCCGCAAGCGTCCTGTTGGCGGGACTGTTTGCGCGATAAGCCAGGCAGAAAAACAGTTCAAGAATAAAAAAGAATTGAACTCATGTTTCTTTGGTGCTATAATCGGATACATAAAAATTGAACTTCTGGAAACAAACTCTTTAAAATTGAACTTATTGAAATTAGAATTGAACTTCTGGAGGAAAGCGGATGGCAAAAGAAACCTTTGCAGACAGGCTGAAATGTGCCATGGAAAAACAGGGGAAAAAACAGGTGGATCTGATCCGGATGGCCGCAGAACAGGGAGTGAAGCTGGGGAAGAGCCAGGTGAGCCAGTATGTGAGCGGAAAAACGATTCCGCGGGCAGATATTTTCAGATTTCTGGCGGAGATGCTGGAGGTGGATGCGGACTGGCTTGCAGGAAGGAGTCCTGCCAGGGAGCCGGATGCTTCTGAGGAAAAGAACGACGCGTTGGAACGAAACGTGCCGGAACAAAAAAACGACAGTACAGTGGGAGGAGAAAACATGCAGGGATTGCGGGAATTTAAAAAATCGACAAAGCTGGACAATGTTCTGTATGACGTAAGAGGGCCGGTGGTGGATGAAGCCGCCCGGATGGAAGAAGCGGGAATGCAGATTCTGAAGCTGAATATCGGAAATCCGGCTCCATTCGGCTTCCGCACGCCGGATGAGGTGATTTATGACATGCGTCAGCAGCTGACGGAATGCGAGGGTTATTCCACGGCAAACGGTCTGTTTTCCGCAAGAAAGGCGATCATGCAGTATGCGCAGCTGAAAGGAATTCCGAACGTTTCCATCGAGGATATTTATACGGGAAACGGCGTCAGCGAACTCATCAATCTGTGTATGTCCGCCCTTTTAAACGACGGAGATGAGATTCTGATTCCCTCTCCGGATTATCCGCTGTGGACTGCCTGCGCCACCCTTGCGGGGGGAAAGGCGGTACATTATATCTGTGATGAGCAGGCGGAATGGTATCCGGATATTGAGGATATGAAAAGAAAGATCACGGACCGGACCAAGGCGATCGTCATCATCAATCCCAACAATCCTACCGGAGCGCTGTATCCAAGAGAGATTCTTCAGCAGATTGTCGATATCGCCAGAGAACATCAGCTCATTCTTTTTTCCGATGAGATCTATGACCGCCTGGTTATGGATGGAGAAGAGCATGTCTCCATCGCCTCCCTTGCTCCGGATCTTTTCTGCGTCACCTTCAGCGGTCTGTCAAAATCCCACATGATTGCGGGCTTTCGGATCGGCTGGATGATTTTGAGCGGCAATAAGCAGATCGCCAGGGATTACATGGAGGGCCTCAAAATGCTTTCCAATATGCGGCTCTGCTCCAATGTTCCGGCGCAGTCCATCGTACAGACGGCGCTGGGAGGGCATCAGAGCGTAAAGGGCTATCTGGTTCCGGGCGGAAGGATATATGATCAGAGGGAATTCATCTATAAGGCGCTGACGGATATTCCGGGCATCAGCGCCGTGAAGCCGAAGGCTGCCTTTTATCTTTTCCCGAAGATCGATGTGAAGAAATTCAACATTACTGATGATGAAAAGTTTGCCTTGGATCTTCTGCGGGATAAAAGAATTCTGCTGATCCACGGAGGCGGATTCAACTGGAAGCAGCCGGATCATTTCCGGGTGGTTTATCTGCCCCGCGTGGAGGTACTGAAGGAAGCGGCCGCAAGCATCGCGGATTTCTTCAGCTATTATCATCAGTAAAAGCAACATAAAAAAGGACGGTGCCCAACCGTCCTTTTTTATGTTATTCAATGGAGATGTACTTATTTTCCTCAATCTCAGGAGCTTCCTCCGCTTTCTTTTTAGGAATCACCAGTTTCAAAGTACCGTGATGGAAGCTGGCTTTGATATCGGACTGTTCCATATCGCTGCCGACATAGAAGCTTCTTCTGCAGTAGCCCGTATAACGTTCCCTGCGAAGGAATCTGGTATTTTCATCAGGATCTTCACCCTTCTCTGCGCTTACGATCAGATAACCGTTTTCAAGTTCAACCTTTACCTCATCCTTTGTGTAACCGGGCAGATCGATCTCAACTTCGTAACAGTCCTTCTTTTCCTTCACATCGGTTTTCATCATCCGTGCCGCTCTTCTGGCAACAGCGGTGTCATTCTTCATTTCCTTTTTCAAAGCCTTATTCAGCTTCTTTTCATACTTCGGATCATAATATGTGTAATACGGTGTTTCAAACCAGTCATCAAAGAAATCATCAAACAGATCATCAAACAACATAGGTCATTCCTCCATTCTGTCTAAAAACCAGGCTGATTTATCTGATTCCTGTGGGAGCGGCGGCCTCACACCGCCGCCCTTATCATTACCCTTCAATGGCAATGTGTTTGTTTTCTTCTACTGCAGGTTTCTCTTCCTTCTT
>ULPS01003969.1_pt1 | contig 19919 bp, 16 predicted proteins | sample 1953711 | NCBI WGS metagenome assembly ULPS01 (sample SAMEA4835635, study PRJEB28245) | human gut metagenome | biome: gut microbiome; material: fecal sample | place: Denmark | collected 2008 | reverse complement strand
ACCAGCCAATTGCCGCAGATGGACCGGCCGCCTATTTTTCTTCTCTCCCGGTAAAGGAGATCGTTGCCGGTCTGCAGGCCGACGGCATTCCCGCTTTCCTCTCCAATTCAGCCGGAACCTATGTATGCAACCATCTCATGTACACGCTTTTATATCTGATTCATCACGAAAGCAGACCCATGCAGGGCGGTTTCATCCATGTTCCCTATTCTATGGAGCAGGCAGCTGCCAAAACGCCCGTCCCGCCCAGCATGGAGCTGAGTCAGATTACCAGGTCACTGGAGCGGGTTGTTCGGATTCTGATTTGATTTCCTACGCAAGATATCTTTTGACAAGTTTGCTGATCAGCCGCGTATCCAGAACATTCTTTTCTGTTTCAAACTTCCTGCCCTGTCTTTCTCGACAGGAAAGTAAAATCCGGATGAACAGTTCCAAATCTTCTCAGCTCCAAAGGACACTCGTATTTATATGGAATTCCATTATGAAAATTATACGGTTGGGAATTGGTATTCTGAATATAGAACCGTATATAGAGGCTCTATAACGATAAGAGCCTGGAATTGTTTCAGATTTATTTGAAAACCCCGGAAGCCAAAGCTTCCGGGGTATAAATTCTTTTTGTCTGCCTGCAGACAATCCAATGAACTTCCAGAGGGCGAAAATTATCTCTTGGAGAACTGAGGCGCGCGACGGGCAGCCTTGAGGCCGTACTTCTTTCTCTCTTTCATACGAGGGTCACGGGTCAGATAACCTGCCTTCTTCAGCACGGGTCTGAACTCCGGATCAGCTTCAAGCAGTGCTCTTGCAATGCCATGTCTGATGGCGCCTGCCTGTCCGGTGTAGCCGCCACCCTTTACATTCACCAGGATATCGAACTTTCCGTCCGTATCGGTAGCTGCCAGAGGCTGACGAACGATCACCTTCAGGGTCTCAAGTCCGAAATACTCATCGATGGGTCTCTTATTTACAGTAATGGTTCCGTTTCCGGGGGTAAGATATACTCTTGCGATAGATTTTTTTCTTCTTCCGGTTCCATAATATCTTGCTGCGTTAGCCATTTTCCTATTTCCTCCTTATTAGAATCCCTGGATTAAAATGTCAGCACTTCGGGCTTCTGCGCCTGATGCTTATGCTCGCTTCCCGCATATACATGAAGCTTGGTGTACATCTGTCTTCCAAGGGGTCCCTTCGGAAGCATGCCCTTTACTGCAAGCTCGATTACCTGCTCAGGCTTCTTCGCCATCTTCTCCTTCAGGGTAACTTCCTTCATGCCGCCTACATAGTCGGAATGATGATGGTAAACCTTCTGATCCATCTTCTTACCGGTAACCTTCACCTTCTCGGCATTGATTACGATCACGTAATCTCCGGTATCCACATGAGGGGTATACTCCGGTTTATTCTTTCCTCTGAGCACCTTGGCAACCTCAGATGCAAGGCGGCCGAGAGTCTGGCCTTCCGCATCCACAACATACCATTTTCTATCAATCTTAGCCGGATTAGCCATAAATGTTTTCATTGCGTACCTCCATCGAATCGAACGTTTCTGAAACACTGTTTCCTTTACGAAAGCCCTGGGAAGTGAGCCTCCGCCTGATTATGTCAAATGCCTTTCCGGGGCTTTGGTAAGGCATTTACCAACATTGTCGCACTGAATTATTATAGGCCACGCTTCCGCGTGTGTCAACCATTTTTTTCATCATTTTCCGCACTTTCAAGGGGTTTGTTACTATTCAAAGACCCTCATTCGCACCCGCCGGCTCTTTCAGGACCGGTCCTCTCTGCCTGGCCCTTCAGGAACGCTCTCCGGATGAGATTCTTCCAGAGCTGGAAATTCATAGGACACAAGAATCAGTCCCCGCGCCGGAGCGGTAGGCCCGGCCAGCCTCCGGTCCCCTGCTTCAAGAATATCCCGGACCGTCTCCGGCGGATATTTTCCCCGTCCGGCCTCCATCAGGGTTCCGGCAATGATTCGTACCATATTATAGAGAAAACCGTTTCCCTGAATCCGGATGGTCAGTTTCGTTCCTTCCCGCCGCACGCTGCAGTCATAAATGGTGCGCACCGTGCTCTCCACCTGAGCGCCCGCGCTGCAGAAGCTCTGAAAATCATGCTCTCCCGTCAGATATTCCGCCGCGCGCTGCATCCGTCCCTCATCCAGAGGCACATAACAGAAATAGCTGTAGAGACGCTCCACCGGATTGGGAAATTCCTCGTTCAGGATATGGTATTCATAGGTTTTGACACTGTCCGTTTTTCTCGGATGAAAATCGGAAGGAACCTCCCGGGAAGCGCGGATACGGATGTCCTCCGGAAGCCGCTGGTTCAGGGCGTAGGCGAACTTGTCCGCTCCCATGCGGGCCTGCGTGTCAAAAACGGCCACATTTCCAAGAGCATGAACTCCCGCGTCCGTCCGGCTCGCCCCGATCACCCGCACCGGCTCCTTCGTCAGATCCGTAAGGCTCTGATCCAGAATATCCTCAATGCTGTTTTTATCCGGCTGTCTCTGCCAGCCATGGTAGCGGGTGCCGTCATAGGCAACCGTCAGCATGATCCGTCTCATGAAAATAACCCTTTCTGCATCTTTAAAACAGAATCCGCCCTACAGCGACTGCAAGAACAAGATAAAGAAGCAGGACGAAAAATGCGAGATGATCCCGCCTTTTATAAATCAGGGGCTTCATCTTCGTCCTGCCCTCGCCTCCCCTGTAGCAGCGCGCTTCCATCGCCATGGCCAGATCACTGGCACGGCGGAACGCCGATATGAACAGGGGCACCAGAAGCGGCACCAGGCTTTTCGCCTTCTGAATCAGGTTTCCGCTGTCAAAATCCGCTCCCCTCGCCATCTGCGCCTTCATGATCTTGTCCGTCTCTTCCAGCAGGATCGGAATAAAACGCAGGGCGATGGACATCATCATGGCGATTTCATGAACCGGCACGCGCAGCCTGCGAAGCGGCTTCATCAGGCTCTCCATTCCATCCGTCAGGTTGTTCGGCGTCGTGGTCAGCGTCATGACGGAGGAACCGATGATCAGAAAGGAAAGGCGGATTGCCATTTTCACCGCCGTTTCCAGCCCTTCCTTAGTGATGGTCAGCCGCCAGATGGAAACAAGCGGCTGTCCCGGCGTGAGGAAGAGGTTAAAAATCACAGTAAAGATAAGAAGAAACAGGATTGCCTTCATGCCCTTTACCATGAATTTGAAGGGTACATGGGACAGCTTTATGGCAAAAGCCAGAAAAAGTCCTGCAATCAGATAGCCCGGAAAGCTGTCCACCAGAAAAAGCGAAATGATGAACACAATGGTGGCGATCAGCTTCACTCTGGGATCCAGCCTGTGAACCACCGATTCCGTCTGATAATATTGTCCTAAGGTAATGTCTCTCAGCATCTGTCCGTTTCCTTTTCTGTCCCGTGATGATCCGTTCCACTGTCTTCCATGTCCTGACGATTCTCTCCGCGTTTTTCCATGCCGAACGCTTCACAGATCGCGTCCACGGCCTCGGGAAGGGTGGTCGCCTCCGCACTGCGCACCAGCCCCGCATCCTTCAGTGTATGCATGATATAGGTGACCTGCGGCGCGGCGAGGCCTACCGCCTCCAGCTCCTTTATGTGATGAAATACTTCCCGGGGCTTCCCGTCCAGCATGACGCTTCCGTGATTCATCACGATGATACGGCTCACATAATTCGCCACGTCCTCCATGCTGTGGGAAACCAGGACCACCGTCATTCCCGTTTTTTCCCGCAATGCGGCGATCTCTCCCAGGATCTCGTCCCGTCCCCTTGGATCCAGCCCGGCGGTAGGCTCGTCCAGCACCAGCACATCCGGATTCATGGCAAGCACGCCCGCGATTGCCACCCTTCTTTTCTGTCCGCCGGACAGGTCAAAGGGCGACTGATTATAATACTCCTCTCCAATTCCCACGAGCTCCAGCGCCCTTTTCGCCCGCTCCTCCACCTCTTCTCTGGAAAGTCCCAGGTTTTTCGGGCCGAAGCAGACGTCCGTGAACACGTCGATTTCAAAAAGCTGATATTCCGGATACTGAAAAACAAGGCCGACCCGGCTGCGCAGCTCCTTCAGATTGTACCCTTTTTCGTAAATATTCTTTCCATTATAATAAATGTTTCCGTCCGTCGCCTTCATCAGGCCGTTCAAATGCTGCACCAGAGTGGACTTTCCGGAGCCGGTATGCCCGATGAGACCGATGAATTCTCCGTCCTCAATCGTCAGGCAGATATCCTTCAGCGCAGCCACGCTCAGCTCCGTGTCCGCCCCGTATACGTAATTTACATGCTCCAGCCTGATTGACATTTCTGCAGTTCCTCCTTCAGCTCCTGTGTGGTGAGTATCCCGTCCGGCAGCGGAAATCCCTTCTGTTTCAGCTCCCAGGAAAGCAATGTGACCTGCGGTACGTCAAGCCGGAGCTTCTTCAGCTGCTCCACACGGGAAAAGACCTCCCTGGGCGTTCCGGACAGAACCACCTTTCCGTCATCCATCACAAAGACCCGGTCCGCATGGATGACCTCCTCCATGTAGTGGGTAATCAGAATGACCGTCACGTTTTCCACCTGGTTCAGCGCGCGGGCCGCCCGGATCACCTCTTTTCTTCCGCTGGGATCCAGCATGGCCGTAGGCTCATCCAGCACGATACACTTCGGGTGCATGGCAAGCACGCCGGCGATGGAAACCCGCTGCTTCTGTCCACCGGAAAGCTTGTTGGGAGAAAATTTTCGGTACTCATACATGCCTACAGCCTTCAGGCTCTCTTCCACCCGCTCCCAGATTTCCTTCGTGGGGACGCCCATATTTTCCGGTCCGAAACCCACGTCCTCCTCCACCACCTGGCCGATGATCTGGTTGTCCGGATTCTGAAAAACCATTCCGGCTGTCTGACGGATATCCCAGACGTTCTTCTCTTCCCTCGTATCCATCCCGTCCACCCAGATGGTTCCCTCTGTCGGGCAGAGAAGCGCATTAAAATGCTTTGCCAGCGTACTTTTCCCGGAACCGTTGTGGCCGAGAATAGCGATGAATTCTCCCTGCTCCACCTGCAGGCTCACGCCGTCCACCGCGCGGATGGCGCCCACTTCATTTCCTTCCTCATCATGCCTTACATAATCATAGGAAAGCCCGGATGCTTCTATAATCTTCATTCTATTTGTTATCCTGTTTTGTTTTTGGGTTTACAATCACTGTTACTTCCCTATTGTACTGGAAATCCGTTGGAAATACAAGAAAAATACCTGTTGATTTTCTGCGTATACAGGAGTACGATTATCTGGCTTTTGATATCTATATTTGAAAGGACTATAAAAAGCCATGCTCAGACAAAAGACAAAACACGTAAATGATTTCGGAAAGGACAGCGTGCCTTCTCTGGTTCTGCGGGTGTCCATTCCATTCATGTTCGCCCAGTTCGTGAATGTGCTCTACAGCATCGTGGACCGGATTTATGTGGGAAACATTCCGGAAATCGGCGCGATTTCCCTGGCGGGAGCGGGAGTATGTGCCCCCATCATCACGCTGCTTTCCTCCTTCGCCACGCTGGTGGGAATCGGAGGCTCCATCCTGTTTTCCATGCGGCTGGGACAGGGGGACAAAAAAGAAGCAGAGCGCATTCTGGGAAACTGCTTCAGCCTGCTCATCATCCTCTCCGTCGTGCTGACCGTCCTGTTCCTTCTCACCAAGGATCTGCTGCTTGGCTGGTTCGGCGCGAGCGAGGCGTCCTTTCCCTATGCGGACACCTATCTGACCATCTATACCTGCGGCACCTTTTTTGCCCTGCTTTCCATGGGGATGAACTATTTTATCACCGCTCAGGGCCATCCCATGCTGGGCATGGTGACCACTCTGATCGGCGCCATCGTCAACATCATTCTGGACCCGGTTTTCATTTTCCTGTTCCATATGAATATCGCCGGAGCCGCCGTCGCGACCGTGCTGGCACAGCTTTCGTCCTGCATTTTCGTGCTCTGCGTGCTGAGAGGCAGGGGCATGAGCATCCCGCTTCATCTGAAAAGGCCGGAAAGAAAGCTTGCCGGAAGGATCTTTGCGCTGGGCTTCTCTCCCTTTCTGATTCTGGCCACGGACAGCATTATCATCATTGCGATGAACGCGGTGCTGCAGTACCACGGCGGGCCGGGCTACGGGGATACGCTGATCACCTGCGCGACCATCGTTCAGAGCTACATGCTGCTGATCACCTCGCCCATGCTGGGCATCACGGGAGGCTCTCAGCCGCTGATCAGCTACAACTACGGAGCGGGAAATCAGGCCCGTATCCGGAGGATCGTCCTCTGCGTGCTTCTGCTCTGCATCGGCTTTACCACCGTTATGTTCCTGATTTCCCGCTTCCTGCCTTCCGTTTTTGCCGGCATCTTCACGAACGATCCGGAATATATTGAGCTTTCTGTCTGGGGCATCCGTGCCTTCACGCTGATGATCATCCCGTTAAGCTTCCAGTACACCTTTGTGGACTCCCTGACCGCCCTGGGCCTGACGAAGCTTTCCCTGTCTCTGTCCCTCTTCCGGAAAGCGCTGTATTTTGGAGCCACCTGCCTTCTGCCCTTCGCCTTCGGTGCGGCAAGCGCCTTCTATGCCGAACCCGTGGCTGATGGCGTCAGCTTCCTGGTATCCACCGCTTCCTACCTGATCGTATATCAGCGTTTCCTGAAAAACCCCGGCGACCTTGCCAAAATCGCCGTGGGAGGAAAAAAATCTGCGGCAGCGTAGTCCGTCCCAAATTGTATCAGCTCCAAACTCACACCCGATACGCTCCTCTGGCACGAACCGCTGGTTCGTGCCGTTTTCTGCTCTCCCAGGGGGTTACGCCTCGTCCCACAGCTTCTGAATATATTCTCTCGCCGCCACCGCATTTTCCGGCACCGTATTTTCCAGAGTCGCATGGATGTAAGGCTTGTCGTATTTCATGAAACGGACCAGCTCGTCATATTCCATCTGTCCCTGTCCGACAGCAAGCTCCTCTACCTCTCCATCCTTTATTGCAAAATCCTTCAGATGAACCACTGCCACATCCTCACCCAGAACGTCGATAGCTTCCTTTATCACATCATGATAACCGACAATATTGGTCTTATCCAGCAGATTCACCGGGTCCAGAATGATCTGAAGGTTAGGAGACTGGATGGCGTCAAGCACCTTTCTGGCACGATGCACATCATACACAATATGACGGATGACCGGCTCAATGGCAACAATCACGCCCATATGCTCCGCATACTCCACCACTCTGTCCAGATTCCTGGTGAAGGCAGTCAGCGCCTCCTCTGTCCGGCTGTTCGGGTCAATGGCATACTGTTCATTGGGCGTTCCCGTCTCCGTTCCCACTACGCCGGCTCCCAGCAGAGAAGCAAATCGAATCTGTGCCTTATAGGTTGCAATGGCCTCCTCCAGCTGCTTCTGATTGGGATTTGCCAGATTCAGATAGCAGCCAAGCACCGCAATGTCCAGATCATTCGCCGCAAACAGCTTTCTTAAATACATGGCAAAGCCCGGCGTAAGCGTACCGTTATTGATCGGGAAATCCTCAATCACCTTTCCCAGTGCCACATGTGCGCAGAAAAAGCCCTGCGCTCTCGTCTCGGCCAGCCGCTGTGGCAGCGGCAGCGCCTTTGTGTCGTGTAAACGAATTCCTACCTGCATTTCTACCTCTTTCCTGCCGCCGAAGGGCGGCACTTTAATTGCGGCACGAACCAACGGTTCGCACCCCTCTCTTTCCAGCACGAACCGGCGGTTCGTGCGCCGTCTGCAAGACGGCATTTTCATGAAAAAAGAAGGACATTCTCTTTGCGAACATCCTTCTTTTTTCTTTCAAGCTGCTCCCCCGGCCGCGCCCAAAATGGACTTCGGCTGAGGCTCCTGCTTCTATTTTATTCCATTTATCCTTCTACCGCAAGCATTTTGGTCGCATAGGGCTCCAGGGAAACCTCCACCCGGCCGTTCTTCGTCTGTACGCCGGTCGTCTGAGGCTGATCGCTGTTGTTGATCACAACCAGCTTGCCGCTTCCCGGATAGTAAGCACATTCCGTATAGACATTGTCGGTCAGATACAGATCGTTCTCCAGCTCTCCGCCTGCCATGCGGATCAGATTCAGCAGCATTCTGGTGTTTTCAATGGTCTTTTCGAAGGAAGCCAGATAAATGCCGTATCCCTTTCCGAAACGGTTCACGGCAAGGGTGGGAACGGTTCCGTCCGCAGCGAGCACCTTCGCCTTTCCGTCGGTCAGGTAAGGAACGCCCTTCCTGTAATCTCCGGTCTTTTTCACGAAGCTGCCTTCCGGCATGAGCTTTTCATCCCGCTCCACTTCAAAGGTCCATTTTCCGTGGCAAAGCTTCGCTCCCGTATCCTCGTCCACGCCGAGCACATTGGCAAGACGGAAGAAGGTGTCGTAGCCTTCCACTGCGGAGGGCTCGTTCACGCCGATGAAGGTGCCTCCCTCATAAACGAAGCGGGTGAGCTTTTCCACCACTTCCGCATCCTTCCAGACATCTCCGCCGCTCCAGGCGCTTCCCGCGAATCCGGCGTTTATAACTACGTCCACATCGGCAAGCGCACCGTTCTTCACATCCTCAAAGCTGATGAAGCTCACATCCACCGGCAGGCCGGACAGAGCCTCGTTGATGTGGATCAGATCGTTCATATAGGTCTCATGGAAATGGCCGGACAGAGTCCAGGAACGCAGCTTTCCCCAGTAATGCAGCACCGCTACCTTTGTACGGATGCTGTAGGGAGCGCCTTCTCCATGGAAGCCCAGAATCGTGCGGAATTCATCCGCAACCTGCTCGATATAGTCGCAGAAATCCGGAAAATCCTGTACCAGGTGCAGATATCCGCCAAGGCCGATTCTCTGTACGGGCTCACGCAGCAGCGCGCGGCGCACGCTGTTCCAGTATTTCTTCGCTTCCAGCGTGGGATCTCCGCCCTCCATGAAGGTGGGCGCTCCACCCAGTCCCACCGGGAACAGGTAAGGGTGCAGGCGCAGCTCATGGGTATCCACCTTCACGCCGGCGCACAGTCTCGCCTCATAACCGGAAAATACACATTTGATCAGGCCGTCAAAGCCGAACTCCTGAAATCTTCCATTATAGGGTTCAATTCCTACCCAGCTGTCATCATAGAACACATAGGCCTTCTTGCCGTAGGAATGCACCATATCAACAAGCTGCTTACCGAAGGAAATGACAAAATCATTGATGAATTCCATCCAGTCCGCCTTGCGCCTGTTTCCGGGCATATGGGTCACATGCAGCTTTCCCTGATTGATGAAATCCTCGGCCGTCATGCGATAGCCATATTTCTTCTCAAACTCGTCCAGTGCCCGCTCGCTCACAGTGAAATCGTAGGAACCCCAGTCCGTAAACAGGTTGCGGCATCTCTCGTCGCTTCCCCAGATCCAGACAAAATTATAGAACATGGAGGTAAAGCGCACTACCGTGGTCGCCGGATGGGTCTCACACCAGTTCTTCATCCAGCCCAGCAGATACTCTCTCGTCTCCGGATACATGGGATCGATCTGCATCAGGTGCTCCTTATCCCAGTTGTTGGTGGTGTGATTGTACATGGAAATTTCTTCCCAGATCCGGTAAGCCATGAAGCTGACAGTATAAGTATGGAAGGGTGAAGGAGAAGCGATGGTAACACTTCCGCTTTCCGCATCATAACTCCATCCATCCGCCGGCACCTCTTCCTCCGTGGTGCGGTCATAAACCTGCCAGTAGGATCTTGCATGCTCACTGTCATTCACACGGAACTGCTCTTCAAAAAATCCGTCCATCAGGCGGATGGAAAGCGGCCCCTCTGCCGCCGTCTGCGGAGCCGTCATCAGGAAGCACTGCTGCAGCTTGTCCTGATTCTGCTTTGCCCACTCATTGTGGTCCCGGATGATACAGATGGTGGAATAGATTCCGTAGCCGGCATCCAGGATTTCATCGGAAAGAACGGTTCCGTCACTGTCACGGATTACGTCCGCTCCCCATTTTTCTGCCATTTCCAGAGTCAGCTTCTCATACCCCGCTTCTCCCGGCAGCGTAAAACAACCTTTTTTCTTTTCTTTGCTCATCTTTTTCTCCAATCTCATCTCAATGGCCGCTTTTTCTCAAAGTGCCAGTTCACGAATTATCTCCGCAGCCTCGCCCCGCTTCACAGGGCCGTTCAGATCCGCGTTTTCATCAATCAGACCAAGCGCTGCGCTCTCCCGCACTGCCCTTCTGGTAAAACCGGGTGCCTGCTCCGCCTCCGGCCAGTCCGTTTCCTTTGTCTGCATCCTCCCTCGGAATCCGTTCATCAGCATGGTCAGAAACTCTGCCAGCGTGATTTCCTTTTCCGGAAGGAATTTCCTTCCCTCCGCCATCTCCGGAGGGATCAGCCCGTTTTGCCAGGCACATTCCACCGCTCCCGCATACCATTCGTGTCCGATCACATCGTCGAACATATCATTATACACGTTTGTGGGGAAAAATTTCAGGGCCTGGATCATCATCGGCAGCGCTTCTGCCCGCTTCAGAGGATCCTCCGGCCGCTCCAGATCAGCAAAAAGCTCCTCTGCCACAGGGGAAGTCTTTCCTTTCATTTCCTCAGGAAGCACAGCTGCACGGCAGTCATTTCCCGGCTCCCAGTATCCGAAGCCGCCTTTATTGATGAAATCCCTGAGAGCGGCATAGGACGCGGCGCTTGCCGCATCTGAGCGCTCCGGTTCTCCATCAAGTCCCGCCCCTTCTGCAAACCCTGCCAGTCCCTGCGCCACCCATCCGGCGGCCTGGTAGGCCCCATAATCATTGCTGTGGGTAAAATCACCGGGATAAAACCACTGTTTCGCTGCTTCCAGCCCCTTTATCAGAACAAACGTCCTGCTGACCGCATGCAGATCAATCACCGGCACCTGACGCTCTGCTCCCAGCCGCTTCACTGCCTCCGCATATTCTGAGAGCAGATCATTATAAGTCCCATCCAGCCCCTTCCAGGTATTCCGGGCAATGGGCGTCACCAGAATCGGATAGGCGCCTTTCTTCCGGATCTCGGAAATGTAACGGTCCAGATTCTCCCGGTAGCCTTCCTCCGCCTTCAGGTGATCCAGCTTCTGGTCGTTGTGAGCAAACTGGAGCAGCACATAATCACCTGCCTTCAGTCTGTCGTACAGGATTGCATAGTGACCTTCCTCCCGGAAGCTTTCGGTGGTCAGGCCGGAATGGGCATGATTGGAAACCGCGATCCGGCAGTCCAGATAGGCGGAGAGCATCTGCCCCCAGCCGCTGTAGCTTGCGCCTGGCGCATAAGGGTATTCCGCGCTCTGATCGGTCACCGTAGAATCTCCTCCGATATAGATCACAGGGCACTGTACAGGCTCAATCCGTATCTCCGAAAGCGCTGCACCCCGTCCAATGAGGGCGATATCCACCGTGGTATCCGGACAGCCTTCCGTTTTCCCTCTGGGAATAATGTCACAGACATTTACGATTCCCTCCACCGTCTGACGCTGTCCATGCTGCAGGGTCCCTCTCCATGCCAGATGTCTTCTGCCCAGAAACAGAAAAACCTCCTGCTCGTTTTCCGAACATCCGGTCATGCTCACACTGACCCGGTAATTTCCTTCTTTTTTGACGTCCGCCTTGAAGAGAAGCGGCAGTCTTCTGCCTGACTTCTCCCATTCTCTTTCCTCGCTGTCCACAGGACGGCAGCCTTCTTCTCCCATTTCCAGCCGCGTAATATCCTCATCCTGATACCACCAGACCGGCTCAAATCCGGAGTTCAGCTCCGGAAGGCGCAGGAGCTCCTGTTCTCTGCGGTTCTTTTCCGTCACAAAGCCCCAGCCCTGCTGCTGTGTATACAGGGACGGCTCCATTACGGAAACAATGCAGTCCCCATCCTTCGCCGTTTCCCTTCCGAACTGAAAGCATATTCCGTTCATTTACAGCGCACCATCCTTCTCGATCTGATCGGATACCAGCAGTTTGGAGAAGAATGCGAGAGCCAGTCCCTGGCCCCATCCCTGAATCCAGTCCCTGCTGATATTGCGATAGCCTTCAATATCCTTCATGACAGCGGTTCCGCCTGATACATTCATCACCTTGCCGTCCTCGCTGACGTTGGCAAGAAGTCCCTTAATGGACTTGTTGATATATTTGGAGTGAAGCGGATTTCCTCTCTCCAGCATAGCAGCTGCGATTCCCGCAGATGCGGAAATCTCCTCATAAGATTCCGGATCATCCAGCACCGTTCTCCACAGACCGTTTTCTGTCTGAAGCACCTTCAGCGCGGAAAGCTGTTCATTCAGGGAACCTGCCACATCCATGTATTTGGGATACAGATAGCATTCCGGAAGCCTTCCTCCCACCTGCGACATGGTGTAGGCAGCCCATGCATTTGCCCTGCCCCAGTAGATGCCGGACATGTGGTCCTTCGTGATGTTGTTGTAGCCATGATAATACAGACCATTTCCGGGATTCTGCAGATACTTGATGTGCCAGTACCACTGGTTCAGCGCATCGTCAATCATCTCCTGATCTTTCAGCTTCACACCCACACGAAGCAGGAAGAATGCAGCCATGAACAGTGTATCCGCCCAGGCCTGTTCCGGGAAATCATTGTTTGCGGATACCGTATGCTGCAGCACATGGTCGCCGAAACGAAGCGCATCATGCTGGATATAATGGATCTTGCTCATCACAATATCCCAGTAACGCTGCTCTCCTGTCGCCTCATACAGAGTGATCAGACAGTGACCCATGGCGCAGGCGTTTACCGTCCACACCTTTGGAAGGCCGAGGTCAATCAGCTCGTCCACCCTGTCCTTTAAAAGATTCAGGTACTCTTCCTTTCCTGTCTTTTCATAAGCCTCGCTGACGCCATAATAGGCGACACCGCAGGGCCAGTCCCAGGTAAGATCCATATTCATGGTTTTATGTACGATGCGGTCAATCACATCTTCGATCTGATTTTTATCGTACTCCAGCTTCAGCATACTTCCTCCATTCCGCCCGCCTCTCATCATAAAAGAAGGGGCATATCTTTTTTCTTCATCATACTGTTTGGCTGTCTATCCTGCAATAATCATTTTCCAGTCGGAATAATCCGCTCTTTTCCGGCTTCCTGCCGGTCCGTTTTTGCCTTTTAGAAAAGCCCCCCAACCAGAGCCGGGGGGCTTTCTTTTTTGTGATATTCCCGGTCTCTCAAATCCGGTACTGAACCGTATGCAAAAGATCGGGAAATCTCATGCTGTTTACTTCTTATTCGGGAAGATGCGTGGTCATGCCGTTGTCATAAGCCTCGGCTCTCTGATCGATGATCTCCTGATATCCGGCATCCAGGTATTCCTGGGCTCTCTGATCATACAGAGAATCAAATTCGTCAGGTGAGCACATGGTCAGCTCATCACGGTACTGCACATACAGGGATCCAAGGGTATCGCTGTAGTCAGATTCCGCCTCGATCACGCTGGAGAACATGCACGGAACGATGGCAAGACCTTCATCTGCCTGCTCCACACGGGTGTTGTAGAATTCAAGAATCTGTGCAACCAGTTCTTCCGTCTGAGGCAGATCGGTCGGGAAGCTCGCTCTGATGTCCGCTTCCGGATCGCCAAGAATTCTGGACGCGATAACCGGCGCAACATAGTCCGCATTGTTGTTGTAGCCCTGCTTGTAATCTCCATCATAGTCGCCTACGCTTACAGGGGTACCGTTCTCGTCATAGTTGAAGTTCTCGCCTTCCACGCCCCACTGAAGGGTAAAGAGAACGTCTTCCTGGCTCATCCACTCCAGATACATCCAGGCTGCCTTGATCTCGTCTTCCGTAGCGGAGGATGAGAAACCAACCATCATGCCGAACGGGTTGTCAGCACGGTATGCAGAAGTCTCACCATATACATAGTCAGCGGGAACGATTGCCAGCTTGCCGTCCGGATTCTGCTCATAGAAAGCGGTCAGGAAGTCAACGTTTCCGGAAATATATCCGCCGAAGGAATACTGTCCGCCATTTACGAAATTCGCCTTCGCGGTTTCGGTATCAGTTACATAGTACTCAGGATTGGTGATTCCCAGATTGTACTCTTCGTTCGCATACTGAAGCAGCTTCTTGTTGGGCTCCCAGCTCATTGCAACGATGCTGTAGTCGCCGTACATTGCCCACTCTCTCTCATCCAGAGGGAAGGTACGGAACGCGTCGTTCTGGTCGGAGCCGAGTCCGGTCAGCATGCTTCCTCCGCCGGGATGCTCGCAGATGCCCGCATCCATGATCTTCTGCATGGCATCCAGATACTCCTCACGGGTAGTGGGAACATGATCATAGCCTACCTCCTCCAGCCAGTCCATACGGACGAAGTTCTGGAAGCTGAATGCCGTATCAGAATACGGTCTCTCAGCAAATACAAAGTAGGTCTCTCCATTCTGCGTGGAATACTGAAGCTGATCCAGCTCTACCATTCTGTTATAATAGGTAGGAGCAACAGATGCGAACTCATCCATATCGAAGGTGGTCAGATATCCGTCGTTTGCCCACTGGGAAAGCTTGGGATAGTCAAACTCCATCAGCATGGTAGGCAGATTTCCTGCGGATGCCAGCAGAGCATAACTGGTCATAACATCATTACGGGTGATCGGAACGAACTCCACGGTTACATTCCACTGATCGCCGAAGTTTTCCTGAATCCACTGGGTCCAGTAGTTGTTGGTCACATCCGGAACGCCTTCCACGCCTCTGTCATAAACCGGAACCTGCAGGGTCACGGTCTCAGCAAAGGGCTCCCAGCTGTCCATTCCGCCGCCTTCCGCAGCAGCCGCCTCCGTGGAAGCGGTTTCCGTTGCAGCCGTGGTCTCGGCAGTGCTCTCCGCAGTCGTCTCTGCAGGAGCGGAGCTCTCGGTGGTGCTGGTGCTGCTGCTTCCGCAGCCTGCCAGCGTGCCAAGGGACATCACTGCGGCAACTGCAAGCGCAAGCGCCTTCTGAAGAGATTTCTTCTTCATAATGAATCCTCCTTTAGATTTTTTATAGTTTATAGGAACCGGGAGACCCGGAGGTCTCCGGCAAACTACCGAAAGGTATGGAGAAGGGCATCAGCCCTTCACCGCTCCGATCATGACGCCCTTGACAAAATACTTCTGTACGAAGGGGTAGATGCAGATGATCGGAATCGTTACGAACATGATGGATGCCGCCTGCAACACCTCAGGGGTACTGGTTACCGCTGCCGCCTCTGAAAGCGCCGTGGTCTGCGATTCCATGGCGGATGATACCATTTGGGACAGACGGTACTGCGCCATCTTCAGGTTATTCGACTGAATATAATACATGTTATCCGCATAGGAGTTCCAGCGGCCTACCGCATAGAACAGGGACAGCGTCGCAATGATCGGCTTCGACAGCGGCATTACGATCTTGAACAGGATCTGAAAATTGCTCGCCCCGTCCAGGAACGCGGATTCCTCCAGGCTGTCCGGAATACTGGACTGCAGGTAGGTCTTCATGATCAGCATGTTGTAGGGCGAATAAATCAGAGGAAGAATCAGCACCCACATGTTATCCAGCAGATGCAGATTTCTCATCAGCAGGTAGGTAGGGATCAGTCCTGCGGAAAAGTACATGGGAAACATCAGCAGGAACGTCAGCACGCTTCTTCCCTTCAACCGCTTCTTGGAAAGGGGATAGGCCGCACAGGTACATACCATCATTCCCAGCACAGTGAAGATCACCGTCACCACCACGCTGTAGCCCATGGCGTATACCATGCTTCCGTCACGGAACAGGGACGCATAGGCGTCAAAGGTGATATCCTTTGGGATCAGGAACACTTCTCTGGCCAGCACCGCCGAGTTGCTGGAAATGGACTTGGCCGCCAGGTTGATAAACGGAAGCACGCAGGTCAGGCACAGGATCACGATGACGAACATCATAATCGCGTCGCCGATCCGGAACTTGTTGATTGCACGGTTGCCTTCGGAGGCTTCTATCTCACGTGACACATTCTTTTTATTCTTTGCCATTTTTCCGCACCTCCTTACAGCAGTCCGTCTTCGCCCAGGCCCTTGGCCACCCTGTCGGATGCCAGCACCAAGAACAGGCCAACGAGAGACTGGAACAGGCCCACCGCCGTGGCCTCGCTGAAGTGTCCGCTGTTCAGACCCTTTTCATAAATATAAACGGCGAGCTGATATTCGAAATCCCTGACCTGGCTGTTTGCGAATGCCTGCAGACGTTCCAGGTTACTGTTCATCACCTTGCCCAAGTTCATGATCAGCAGGGTTACCGCCGTACCCTTGATGCCCGGCAGCGTGATGTACCACATTCTCTTCCAGCGCCCCGCGCCGTCGATCATGGCCGCCTCATACAGCTCTCCGCTGATTCCCGTGATGGCTGCCAGGTAAATGATGGTTCCCCATCCCATGGTCTGCCATACGCCCACCAGCAGATAGGTCACGGCCCAGTGCCATTTCTCCGTCAGGAAAGGAATACCCTGATCGATAACTCCCCAGTTCATCAGCAGCATGTTGATGGTACCGCTCTGCGGGCGGAACATCTGGTAAGCAACGCTTCCGATGATAACCCAGGAAAGGAAGTGAGGCAGATACAGGATGGTCTGCGTCACCTTTTTGAATCTTGCGTAACGAAGCTCGTTCAGCATCAGCGCAAGGATGATCGGGATCGGGAACTGCAAGGCCAGATCCAAGATGTTGAACACAATGGAGTTACGAAGGGCCTTCAGGAAATCTCTGTCCTTAAAGATCTTCTGGAAGGTTTCCAGGCCGACCCACTCACTTCCCTCATAGCCTCTTGCAGGCTTATAGTCCATGAATACCATCCGCAGGCCGGGATATGCTGCATAGTTGAAAATGATTACCATGAGCAGCGGAAACAGGCAGAGCAGATATAACTGCCAGTCCCTTCTGAAGGCCTTTTTCCAGGTGGTATGAACCTGCACCTGTGGCGCTTTCGATTTACTTTTCGCCATATTTTTTCCCTCCTAAAATTGTACATAAAAGTTCTGGAAATGAAATGTTTTTCTGTCAGTATGTACATTTCTATAAAGTGTATGGTATTATTATGATATAAACAAAATGTTTTTTCTAATCAATTAGCTCGCAAAACTACGCAATAACAACCATTTATCATGAAAACAGGTAAAAAATGCCGATTCATTTTGACAATATTGCTTTATTCGCTTTTCTGGCTCTGATCAAACTGCCTTTTCAAAATGAAGTTTTGGTAAATTTTTTAATCAGTTTTCTGGTTTGTAAATACTTTATGAATAAAATTTAAAGTTTTTTCTGAAATGTATGGTCGTTTTTCTGTAAGTACAAAAAGGAGTCAGCTTTATGTCCAAACCAAAAAATATTGTGACCGAGTACCGAAATTATTATCTTCCCGTGGATTTTCCTCTTCTGCTGCTCACGGGAGATCACTGGAAGATTTCCGATATTCCCAGCTCCAGACTGCATTTCCATAATTGTCTGGAAATCGGCGTCTGTCACTCCTGGAGCGGCACCATGAAATTCTACAGTGATCCTCTCCGCTTTAAGGCCGGAGATGTCACCTGTGTCCCACGGAACATCCCGCACACAACCTGGTCTGACAAGGGCAGTGAAAGCCTCTGGTCCTATCTGTATCTGGACCCGCAGATCATGTTCCGTGATATGATGCCTCATTCTGAGGGAGAACCGGATCTGTCATTTTCGTCTTATCAGAATGTGCGGCATATTCTTCCAAGGCAGGAATTTCCTCAGATTTATTCCCTTGTCATGAATATTATTGATGAGCTGAATGCAGAGCGGTCCAATTACAAGCTGTGTGTCCGGGGTCTGCTGCTCGCTCTCTGCATTGAACTGCACCGGGTTCAGGAGCATGAAAATGCATCCTCCAGTTTAACGCCCCCCCCAGCCAAACACTCCGTACCTGAAAACGCTCTCGTAATCGCTCCGGCCCTGAATTATATCGAGGACAATTATGCCGCTCAGTTTCCCATGGAAAAGCTGGCGGAGGTCTGCCATCTGAGTCCAACACATTTCCGAAGAGTTTTTCACTCAATAATGAATATGAGCCCGTTAAACTATCTGAACAGCACACGGATCATGAAGGCATGTAATTTGCTCCGCGGAACGGAGGAATCTATCCTGACCATTTCGGAAATGGTCGGTTTCGCTTCCGTTTCCAGCTTCAACAGACATTTTCAGGACATTATCCACCAGACGCCGAGAGAATACCGGATGCAGTACCCGGATTCATCCGGCGGATTCATCACGGAGCCCCGCAAAACCATTGTGGAATTCTCCGGCTGGATGGAGCCGGAAAAAGATCCGGACTGAAAATCCTGACGTACAGAAAGCCTCCCGGCAGAAATTTCTTTCCGCCGAGAGGCTTTCTATATCCTGCGTAAAACACAGGTATGCTTTATTCCTGCAAAAACAGTTTTCCGAAAACCGGTTATACCAGCTCCAGAACAACCTCCATTGCGCCGTCGCCCTTTCTCTGGCCGATCTTGATGATGCGGGTGTAGCCGCCCTTGCGGTCTACATACTTGGGAGCGATTTCATCGAATACCTTTGCAGGCATATCAACCTTCTTCGTTCCTCTCTTACGTCCGGCAGGAGTGGAAGGAACCTCAGTCACAGGGTAAAATACCTTGAGCATCTGTCTTCTTGCATGCAGTCTGCTGGGCAGATCCTTTTTGATCTCCTTCTCGACCTCGTCATAAACGGTAACCTTCTTGCCGTCCACAACTTCCTTTACTCTCTTGCCGTCCTTGTCCTTACGGGGAACCTTGGCGGTAACCTTTACGGTTTCGAAGTTATCCTTTTCCTTAACGCCCATGGCGATAATGCCTTCCGCAATCTTACGGACTTCCTTGGCTCTTGCTTCCGTGGTTACGATCTTTCCATGATAGAGCAGGTTGGTTACCTGAGCTCTCAGCAGAGCCTTTCTCTGGCTGGAGGTTCTTCCTAATTTTCTGTACTTTGCCATTTTTCCATTCTCACTTTCTTTGCTGGTGCATCCGGCAGCGCCCTTTGGTCTTATCCGCCGAGTGCAGATTTCCAGTTTCTAACCACAGAACCCGTGCCCTTTGGTCTTACCGGTTCTGCTTCTCCATGTAAAATACCGTCCGAAATTTCCGTTTTTCTTCGTTCGGAAAACGAGCGGAATTTACACGTTCACCTCTTCGCTGGGATTCAGCTGAAGGCCCAGCTCCTTTAACTTCGCAAGAACCTCTTCCAGAGATTTGCGGCCCAGATTGCGAACCTTCATCATATCCTCAGGGGTCTTGTTCGTCAGCTCTTCCACCGTATTGATGCCCGCGCGCTTCAGGCAATTGTAAGAACGAACGGAAAGCTCCAGTTCATCGATGCTCATCTCAAGCACCTTTTCCTTCTCATCATCTTCCTTCTCCACCATAACCTCTGCAGTCTTGGCATTCTCGGACAGATCAATGAAAAGACTCAGATGCTCGCTGAGCACCTTGGCCGCGAGGCTGACTGCCTCATCGGGCGCAAGCGTTCCGTTGGTATACACATCCAGGGTCAGCTTGTCGTAGTCCGTCACCTGGCCGACACGGGTGTTGTCCACAGTCATATTCACTCTCTCAACGGGAGTATAAATGGAATCTACCGCGATCACACCGATGGGCAGATCCTCGCTCTTGTTCTTCTCCGCGCTGACATAGCCGCGGCCCTTGGTAATGGTCAGCTCCATGTACAGTTTGCTTTCCTTGCCGCCGCTCAGCGTGGCGATGACGAGATCGGGATTGAGGATCTCAATATCCTGGTCCGCCTGGATATCTGAGGCTCTGACTACGCCTTCACCCTCGAATTCAATATAAGCGGTCTTGGGTTCGTTGGTCTCGCTGTTGTTCCTGATCGCCAGATCCTTGATGTTCATGATGATCTCAGTCACATCCTCCTTGACACCGGGGATGGAGCTGAA
>ULPS01068283.1_pt1 | contig 19923 bp, 15 predicted proteins | sample 1953711 | NCBI WGS metagenome assembly ULPS01 (sample SAMEA4835635, study PRJEB28245) | human gut metagenome | biome: gut microbiome; material: fecal sample | place: Denmark | collected 2008 | reverse complement strand
AGAAACGGACGGAAGAGCTCCGACAGCTTTTTTCTCTCTATGGGAAGCCCTCCCACGAACAGGCTGTGGAGAGCGCGGAGCGCCTTGCCGGGCTTCTGGAACGGGAAATTCCCTGCACCGTGTTCCAGGCGGACGCAGGAAGACCGCTGAAGCCCGGAGAGGAGATCGACATCCTGATCACGGACGTTCCCTACGGAGATCTGACGGCGTGGGAAGAACGGAGTGAGGCGTGGGAAGCGCAGGGAGAAGGAGCCGGGACGGGACAGGATAAAACGGGCTCAGACAGAGGGGAGCCGGACGGCCTGAACCGTCTGGTCCGGAATCTGACCGGCTGTCTCGGTGAGAAAACCGTGTTTGTCATCGTCATGGATAAGGGGCAGAAGCTGCGGACGGAGGGGCTTACGATCCTGGAAAAGGGAAATGTGGGGAAACGGAGATTTTATATCTTTCGGAAAAAGACGGCATGAGCCGTTTTTATAAAAAAGAAAACGCCGCTTCTGCGGCGGAAGATGAAGGAGGTTGTCATGGATAAAAGAACGAGGGTGCTGAATGCGATGAACAAAAAGGAAGTGGACCATGTGCCTGTGGGCTTCTGGTTTCATTTCAGTGGGGAGGAGGCGTCGGGGGACGCCTGCGTACAGGCCCATCTGAACTACTACAGGGAGACGGATCTGGATTTTCTGAAGGTTATGTGCGACAGCTATTTCGCCTGGCCGCTGCCGGAAATCCGGGAGGTGGAGGACTGGAACCGGGTGAAGCCGCTTCCCGCGGACCATCCTTTTATCCGGGAACAGGTGGAGCGGGCGGCGGCCATCGTCCGGGAAATCGGAAAGGAACGCTGTGTCTTTTATAACGTGTTCGCTCCTTTTTCCTCTCTGCGCTTCGGAATCGAAGCGGCGGGACTTCCGGATTCCATGATCATGGAGCATATCAGAAAGGACAGAAACGCCGTCATGCGCGCGCTGGATGCCATCGGGCAGACCAATGCGCTTCTTTCTGAGCTTCTCATTACGGAGGCCGGCTGTGACGGAATTTATTACTGCGTACAGAGCGGGGAGTATGACCGTTTCCTGCCCGAAGAATACCGGAAAATCGTGCGGCCCTCCGATCTGTATGTGCTGGAGCATGCCAACCGTTTTTCCGAAAATAATATTCTTCACATGTGCGGCTGGGCGGGGGCGAGAAACCGCCTGGAGCTGTGGAAGGATTATCCGGCGAAGGTGATGAACTGGGCGGTGTTCGTGGAAGGGCTGAGCCTGGAGGAAGGCCGGTTTTTTTTCGGCGGGAAAACGGTGCTGGGCGGTTTTGAGACCCACTGGGACGGAAAAATCCAGCAGGGCGTGCTGTATCATGGCACAAAAGAGGAACTGCAGACTTATACCAGAAATCTGATTCTGAATTACGGAAAGACCGGCCTGATGCTGGGCGGAGACTGTACCGTGGACGCGAAGATCGACAGGGAGCGGCTCCGCTGGGTGGCGGAGGCGGCCAGAAGACTGTAATGGGATGCGGCAGAACGAATATTTTCTGCAGACATCAATAGGTATCCCATGCTCCGGTTTTTCGTTCCCCTCTCATGCAGAGCACGAAAACGGCGTTCCCCAAAAGGCACCAGGCCAGATTGATGAGAAGGTATCCGGCCCAGGCGTCCGCAGAAGCGTATCCGTACAGATAGAGGCGGCGGGCGATGTCTATGCCGGAACAGAAGGGGATCAGAAACAGAGGCCCCGGAGCGGTGGGAGTAAGCGTATTGGTGACAAAGAGCAGGGCGGTCTGGATCAGAAAGATCAGGCTGCCCGTTTTTTTCGCGCGCAGAGAGACGGCGCCCGCAATCAGTCCCATACCGTACATGCCGGCCAGACAGGGCAGGAAGAGGAGGAGGGTGAAAATAAGGAAGCCGCCGTCCGCCGGGGAAGAGCCTGTGAGCAGGGCTGCTGCCGAAAGCAGAACGCCGTATACCAGAAAATGCAGAAGAGTGCTGGCCAGCAGACGGCAGAACAGCAGGAGGGTGAGAGGATATCGGCTCTGCAGGCGCATTTCAAAGATGCCGCGCTCCATTTCCCCCTGCAGCGTACCCGTGCAGTATCCCAGAGCGGCGGAGCTGTTTCCCCAGAAAAGATAACCGATCAGAAGAAGCATGACGCCCTGTGCGGCGTCCGCCCGGTAAAAGGAGATCAGGCTGGAGCCTGAGCCCAGAAAGAAGGCGGCGAGAAAGGAAGCCACAAAAATAGAGGCGTCCGTAAGAAGACCGGTCCGGTATTGCAGGCTTTCCTTCAGATCCAGTCTGGCTTCCTGAAATACGGCATTTAAGAATCCATTCATTATTCCATTCTCCCTTCTTCAGTCAGCTTTTCATATGCAGCCTGCAGGCTTTCCCGGTCCATGGCCCGGTCGTTGTGAAAGACGGCCCTTCCCTCCAGCAGGAACAGATATCTGTCTGCCAGTCCTTCAAACAGCAGCAGGTCGTGGGAGGAGATGAGAAAGGTGACGCGTTCTCTGCGGGCTGTCTGCAGAATAGTGCGCTTCAGCTCGCCCCTGGCGTCCAGATCCAGACCGCCTTCAGGCTCATCCATGAGGATCAGTCTGGCTCCGGCGCACAGTCCGCACAGCAGCGAAGCTTTCTTCTTCTGTCCCAGGGACAGGGTTTCCACCCGCCGGTCCAGAAGAGCCTCGCAGCGCAGAAAAGAGGCGTACCGTGTAAGAAGTGCTTTTGTTTCTTCCGCATTTCTCCCTTTCAGGGCGGATAAATACATGATATTGTCCCGGACCGTATTCTTATACCGGAGTCCCCGTTCACCGGCGGGAATATAAACAACATTTTCCCGGCTCCAGGCGGGAAAGGAGACTTCCCGCTTTGCACGGTCCTTTTTTTCCCGCCCCGCCCCTTCCCGGAAAATGCATCCGCCGGAAGGAATCAGAATCCCCGCAAGCAACTTGAGCAGAGTGGTTTTTCCGGAGCCGTTTGGCCCGATGAGACCATAGATCAGGCCGCGCTCCAGCTCGATTTCTCCGGAAAAGCCGGACAGAGCCGGCTGCTTCCGGTAGGAACGGCACAGATCTTCCATGCGCAGCAGATACCCGCAGGATTCTCCTGTCATTTCCGCTCACCATCCTTTCTCTGTTTCTCAAGCCGGTTCAGGCGGCTATACAGCGCCTTCTGAACGGCAGGAGCGATGGGCCAGTAGATGAGCCAGCTGATGGCCCATATGCCAAGATAGAAGCTGATAAGAAAGTAAACGCAGAACACCAGCGGCCAGTAGGAGGAGAGGATTCCCCGCAGAATGCCCTCCTCCCGCAGTCTGCTTCCGGTTTTCCCGGTCCGGCCCTCTTCCTTTAAAAGCAGCGCATAGACCTTTTTCTGGGCGTGGGCTGTCAGAAAGAGATAGAGCGCGATGGCAAGAAAGAGAAGCAGGAAAAAGGAACCGGTATACAGTTCATACTGGTATTGAGAAAAATCATCCATTGTTCTGTCGGTGGAAAGCGGGACGAACACGAACGACAGAGGAGAAAAGAGCACCAGCAGGATGCCGATCGCAAGCGTGACCGCATACTGCGTGACAAATTCCTCGCGCTGTCTGCAGATATGGTCTCGGAGGGAAGGCGCGATGATGAGAGGGGCCTCTTTCAGAGACCGGTACTGCGCGGACAGAGAGCCTGCGTAGATGGTAAGAATCAGCCCCAGAATCAGGCAGACAGCCAGAGAGAGAACCATGAGAAGCATTCCGCCTGCTTTGGCCATACTGCCGGGAGTCTGAATCAGGCCGCCGGATACAAGCAGACCTCTGACCAGAAACAGAAAGGCCGGGCCGAGCAGAAACAGGCTGATTCCAAACGCCATAATCCGTGAGATCCGGATTTTATCCCGGATGATCTGGTCGGCCTGCTCCTGATCAAGATAGATGGCCTGAGAGCCGGTTTCCCGGGAGCCGCTGCCTTCAGATTCCTCTGAAGAAAAGTGGAAACCGTTCTGACCGGAACGGGCGGACTCCCGGCCTTCCTGTACGCCGGCGGAGCCTTCGGGAGCCTGAAGATCCAGTTCGGCCAGCAGCTCGTCGATATTTCCAAATTCGGAAATGACGATGCCTACCGCCTCGTTTTCCGATTTTCCCTCGCTTTTCAACTCTTCGTACTTATCCTCCATGGTACGGAGCATGTCGTTCTCCAGACGGATGATCTGGGGAGTCTGTGGGAGCCTTGCGAACATGTTTTCAAGATAGGTTCTGATCGTTTCCATAAGCAATCCTTTCCGCTTCCCCCCTGGAAGCACAGCCTGATCTGTTTTGTCCGATAAAACGCTCACTGTGAAAAATGAAATGGGCGTAGAAGCGCGTCCGGTCCGTCAGCGTCGGATGAAATGTTCCACCACTTCTCTGGTAACGCGCCATTCCTCGCATTTTTCTTCATAATAGGCTCTTCCAGCCGGCGTGATCCGGTAGTAGGTCCTGCGCCTGCCCTCCGTCTCGTCCCCGTAGAAGGATTCAATATAACCGTTCTTTTCCAGACGGGTGAAGGCGGAATAGAGGGTGGTTTCCTTGATGATATATTTTTCGTCGGTCAGGCGGCGGATCTGCCGCGAGATTTCATAGCCGTAGGAGGGCTGATCCAGAAGCAGAAACAGGATAAAGGTATCGTTGTAGCCGCGTATGACATCGCTGCTGATCATGGGACCGGCCTCCTTTCCGAAAACGGCGGCATCTGCATCAGAGATCAGGCCGCCGGAATTGAATTTACTACGACTGTCATACTACGTCTGTCGTAGTAAATTCAATTTAACATATGAAAGAGCAGGAGTCAATAGGGGAGAAGGAAATATACTTTTGATATTGTAAAAAAAGTACCTGTTTTAAAAAAAAGATTACATACTTATTCTGTTTGAAAATATATATACTGAAATTATCTGTCAAAAGAAAACGGACGGAAATACCGCGGCCTTCGGTCGGAACATGGTAAATGGAGGAATTGACCGGAATGGAAAGAAAAAGGAATAACAGAATCGCAGTATCGGAATTTTACAGTGAGATGATTCCAGCAAAAGCTTCCAGAGAAAGCGAAGCATCTGGCAGCGGATCGGACTGGCGGGATGGGCTGGTCACGGGAAACGGGCGGAACGGGGCAGTCTGTTCCTGTGCGCCGTATGATGAGACGATCATTTATCAGAATATTGAATTTATCATGCCTACGCGTGAACCGAGAAAGACGCCTGAGGAAGTTACGGCGCAGCTGGAGGAAGCAAGGCAGGCGGTCATCAATTATGACGTGTCGTGGGATGTGCATGGCAGGAACAGAACGTTCCTGTACAGATACCATCCGGTATATATGTTGAGAATTCAGTCAGAAAGACAGGAGACAGAGAGATACCGGAGATGGACTGATTATGAAAAGGGAACGGTAAACGTCAGTTATACGGACAGGAATGGATGCTGGGAGAGGGAGACTTTTACATCCCGTGTGGCGGATGTCACAATTACGAGGATTTTGAAATCGGATACGGAAACGAAACTGGACATTACCGTTTCCATCGATGATTTATCCGAGCTTCCCAAATTCGGTCAGGGTGGAGAAGCAGAGATGGAGTATAAAAAGCTTGCGGATGGGAGCGCCGGTTATATCGGGCTCGTAGCGCATTATCCGGCCTTTCAGGGAAGCGAGCTTGCGGACGGCGGGTATGCTGGTATATCCAGGATTCTGACAGTCGGCGGTATGATGGAAGAAATCAGCATGGAGGGCAATACAGAGGAAGCCTTCAATGTGGGAAGTAAAAAACAGCCTGGAATCCATATTCAGGGAGCGGAAGAAATCTATATTCTCACCAAAGCCGCAAGGACACATCAGATGGGAAAAGCCGGGACGTTTGCAGACAGCGAAAGCTGGGAAATCGTCGGGCAGCTGCTGCATGAGCTTGACGATATCATCCTAAAATATTCGGATACGGAGGGAAATTTCCTGTATGTACAGGCATTGCAGCAGCATTCGGAAAAATACCGCAGGCTCTTTGAAACGGTGGAATTTTCGCTGGGAGACGGAGATGCAGGGGAAATTGGCAATGAGCGGCTGATTCAGTTGCAGAGAGAAAGCGGAGTTCTGCTGGATTCCTTTCTGGAGCGTGTATACGCACAGGGAAGGTATGCCATGATCTGCAACAGCGGAAGCTCCGCACCAAGGCTGTGCGGTTTGTGGACGGGCGAGTGGAATCCGGGCTGGAGTGGAGCCTATACCATGGATGCCAACGTGAATATTCAGGTTTCCGGGATGAATACCGGTCATATCCCGGATATGGCGGTGGGATATATTCATTTTGTGCTGAAGCAGCTCGACGACTGGGAAGACAATGCCAGAATGACATATGGTATGAAAGATGCGATTCAGGTTCCTGTCAATACGGACGGGGATGTGGCGGTTATGGTGGAATATGACCACATCTTTCCTTTCGAGTACTGGAATGCCGGGGCAAGCTGGATGCTTCTCCCAATTTTTGAATACTGGCAGTGCGTGGGAGATGTGAAGGTTCCGTTGACGGAGGAACTGGCTGTGCGGTACGGCAGACATGAGCTCAGCCTGGAAAGGGATATTCTTCTACCGCTCCTTGAAAAACAGGCGAATTTCTGGAAGCAGCTGTGTACTCCGGAATATTTTACAGATCGGGATGGAAACGCACGATACCGGAAAGGGAAAACGCAGCTGGAGGAAGGAGAACGGTATCTCATCATTCCCTCGTATTCTCCGGAAAACATGCCGTTGAAATATGAAAGCAGAATAACTGCGAATGCTACGATGGATATAGCGGCGGCAAGGGATGGACTGAGAATGTTGAATATCATACTGAAAAGTCTCGCCAGGGAGGGGTATGAAGAGGAGATCATCGAATGGAAGCTGCTCATCAGCCGCTTTCCGGAATATATGTTTGATGAAAGCGGCGCTTTGAAGGAATGGTCTATGAAGGGCTATGCGGAAAATAATGCTCACCGCCATATCAGCCATATGTACTGCGCGTGGCCGGCTTATGAAACACAAAGGGATGAAAAGCTCGCAAAGGCCTGTGAAATTGCACTGGAAAACAGAAACCGGGAAAACCAGGGGGTGGATGACACGGCTTCCCATGGATGGATTCATAAAGCGCTGGTAGAAGCGAGACTGAAACATGGGGATGAGGTATATCGGATCCTGTACCATATCATGTCCAGCGGCATTTTCTTTTCTTCGCTGATGACGCATCACAATACGGACGACAGCAGAGATGTATACTGCACGGATACATTATACGGCATAGTCGGAATCGTAAATGAAATGCTGGTTTATTCGGATGACGGGATTATTGAGATTCTTCCGGCCCTGCCTTCGGCATGGAGAAAAGGCTCTATAAGTGGAATTCTGGTGAGGACGGATGCGGAGGTTGTGAAATTGACGTGGAACACTGACAGGGGGGAGATTATTTTAAAAGTACTTTCCCATAAAGATCAGAATATCACGATATCCTGCGCCATTCCCGGATATCGGATGAGGGGTGCAAAGGGCTGTGAATATGAAAGGTGCTCAGAGATACATTTTAATAAAGACAGTGAAATGGAGTTTTATTTTGAACAGTGAACAGGTGCAGATTTTTGTCATCTGAATAAGAACTGTAAAATAATTACCTGATTTATAAAAATTATTTCATACCATCTGTTTTCTGGTGATCTTATAATAAATTCATCAGGAGATGAAATTCATCTGAATCTGCAGGGCCCTGTGGAATGGAACATGTTGACCCCATGGAAAACACTGGTTTTGATGTGGGAAAATGGAAAAACCGAAGGAGAGTCGTATGAAAAAGACGATGAAAAAAGCATTGGCACTTACCCTGTCGGCTGCTGTGGCATTCGGCCTGGCCGCCTGCGGATCGTCCGGTTCGGGAAGTGCGTCAACAGAAAACTCGGCGGTGGAAAGCTCAGCTGGTAATGCGCAGACGGAAGCGGGTACAGAGAGCACGGCAGAAGTTGCTTCCGGCGAAAATGTAGATGTTTATTGGTTCTCTGATGTGACCGGATGGGGACCGGACAGCTGGAACGGCACAGATACTTCACCTGTACTGGATGCCATTCGGGAAAAGCTGGGAATCACCTTCACAATTGAACAGCCGCCCACGGATGCAGACACAAAGTTGGGACTGATGATCGCTTCCGGTGATCTTCCGGATCTGATTTCCATAACAGATGAAGATACCATAAAACTGCTGATCGATTCCGGCAAGGTATGGACTCTTCCGGAACTGCTGGAGCAGTATGATCCGGAATCTCATCTGCTGACTGATTTTCCGGAAGATGTAAAGGAGTCCATCATCCGTCAGTATGGAGACTGGTGGTTCTTCCCCAGCCACATGAATTCCAATGACAATATGGCCATTTATCCGCCCAGCAGTGAGACTTATGAAAATAATCTGAATTTTGGTGAAAATACGGCTATCATGTTTAATCAGACCATGATGGATGAACTGGGGCTGACGCAGGAAGATGTTCAGACAGAAGCGGCCCTTTTGGAAACGCTGGAAACCGTAAAGAATTCCGGTTACACGGTAGATGGTCAGTCTATCTACCCGGTAATGCTGCACGGAGATCAATGGATCGGTACATCACTGGATGGCGCAATTGCCCAGTCCTATGGTGTCCTTCCTGTGGATGCAGATGGAAATTATCGGCATAAGGAGCTGGATCCCGCTTATAAGAGTGCTTTAAAGCTGGTCAATACATTTATTCAGAAAGGATATCTGGATGTGAACTCCCTGACCATTGACGAGACGGCAATGAAGACCTATGTGGAGGCAGGAAGAGTGTTTTGCTGGATCGGAAATCCTGCGCAGAGCAGCACAAAAAATGAAATTCCCTGGGTATCCTTTGGACCTATTGTAGCAGAGAATGAAGCGCAGCCGACGGTTCCCATTAACCAGCAGGCCGGAACCGGATGGATCAAGACCTTTGTTTCAAAAGACTGTGAGCATCCGGAAGCAATTGCGAAGCTGTTAAGCTATGTATCCACCAGTGAAGCATTGTATCTGAACGAATACGGTGTCGAAGGTGAGGATTATGAGCTGGATGAGAATGGCCTGGCAGTAAGGACGGAAGAAGGACAACAGCGTTATCAGGATGTATATCTTGAAAATATGTGGCTGTGGCCGATCAACAATACTAATTTTGAATGGGGAACGCAGGCCGGACCGGAAGAAGGATCTGATACTTATGTGTACAGTCAGGTGAGCACGGCGCTGGGAATGTATGATACGACATATATTTATGATCAGGCGCTTCTTGGCTTTGAAGACAGTACAGTAATTGAGCCTTCCAGTGATCTGGGTATCAAATATTCTCAGCTGGACAGTTATCTGGAATCTCAGAAAGCAAAAATTATTTCTGCAGCCTCAGATGATGCATTCGAACAGGAGTATGCGAATATGATCAGCACACTGGAAGAGTATTCCATTCATGAGATTGATGAAGCCTATAATGAAAAGCTTCAGGAATATTACGAGATGTACGGTGAAACGATCGAAAACGTGAACGCACATTTATACGAGTAACAGAATAGGGCAAATAACGGGGAACGCTGCAGGACGGCCGGAATTTGGAGCTGTTTTGCAGCGCTCCGTTCTATGGAGGCAAAATGAAAAACAGGAAAAAAAGAAAAGGGCTGACAGAGCAGCTGCAGCTGCATTCCATGATGCTGCCGGGCACGATAAGCCTGCTGATATTTAATATCGTACCCCTTTTCGGGTTGATTCTGGCATTTAAATACTATAAAGTAACAGATGGCATCAGGGGGGTATTTACCAGCCCCTGGTATGGGTTCCAGAATTTCAAGGTAATTTTTGGAAACCTGGATTTTGGACGGATGCTGGTCAATACGCTTGGCATCAATCTGATCGGAAATGTAGTCAATATTTTCTGCGCCATTTTTTTTGCCCTTCTGATCAATGAGATTGCGAATAAGAGATTCAAGGGAGTGGTGCAGACCGTATCTTATATGTCACATTTTATTTCCTGGGTAGTGTTCGGAGGCATTGTTATCATTCTGCTTTCCGGAGATGGCGGCGTGGTGAATCAGATTCTGATGAGCCTGGGAGTTCTGAAGCAGCCAGTGACATTTATCGCGCAGCCCCGGTATTTCTGGGCAATCGCCATAGTGTCGAACCTGATCAAGGAACTGGGATGGAGCACGATCCTGTATACCGCTGCCATCGCTGGCGTAGATCAGGAACTGTATGAGGCGGCCGATCTGGACGGAGCTTCAAGATTTCAGAAAATGAAATATGTCACTCTTCCCAGCATCAAGGGTACCATCGTTATTATGATAATTTTTGCGGTCGCGGGTATTATGAATAATAATTTTGACCAGCTGTATGTTCTGCAGAATTCTTTTAACCTGGAACGAAGTGAGGTAATTGATACCTATATTTATAAAGTTGGTCTGCAGCAGCTCCAGTTCGGTATGGCTGCAGCGGTAAATATTTTCAAGTCGGCTCTTGCCATTATTCTGTTGTCTGCCGCAAACCTGATTTCAAACAGGCTGACCGACAGCGGGCTGTTTTAACAGGAAAGGAGCAAAGCATGAGCAAAATTCATTCAAAAAAAGAAAAACGCTTTCAAATCCTGCTGGCGGCAGTAATGGTTCTGATTATGTTTATTACTGTTTATCCGGTATGGTTTTCTGTGGTAAATTCTCTGGAAAATGCGCAGACGATAGCAAAATCCGGCTATTCCCTGCTGTGGCCCAAAGATTTCAGTCTGGATAGCTGGAAGGCGGTATTTCGCAACTCGGATATTGTCTCATCCTTTTTGATAACACTATCCAGAACCGTGATCGTTACCGTTTTGCAGACAGTGTTTACCGCAATGTTTGCCTACAGCTTTTCCCGGAGCAATCTGAAGGGAAAAAAATTTTATACGGTGATCGGATTTATCAGCATGTATCTGAACGGAGGCGTTATCGCGTACTTTATTCTGTTTAACGCGATGCATATTTACAATACATACTGGGTTTATATTCTTCCATGTCTGTTCGGAGGCTTTTATAATGTGATCATTTTTAATACCAATTTTAAGGCCATTCCGGAATCCCTGTTTGAATCAGCCAAAATGGACGGGGCTAATGAGTATGTAATTTTCTTCCGGATCGTGATTCCGCTGTCAAAGCCTGTAATCAGTGCGCTGGGAATTTTTACTGCGGTAGGAACCTGGAATGATTATACGCAGACACTGTATTATACCCAGTCTCCAAAGCTGCAGACCCTTTCTTATTATACGCTGTCTATTATGAAATCCAGTGAATCAGCGGAAAAGCTGGGAGAAACAATGACTACGGCTGCAACCTCGGTTTTAACTTCGTTATCCCAGGCTACTTCCAACTATAAGACCATTGAGCTTTCCTGTATGGTTCTTTCCGCCATTCCACTTATCGTAATGTATCCGTTTGCGCAGAAGTTTTTTGAGAAGGGTGTTATGGTAGGTTCTGTAAAGGGGTAACAGGATGCCGGCTGTGAAGGCGTTGTGGTGCGGGTGTTGTCGGTGTACGGCAGGGAGTAAAAGATGAAAATTCATTTCAGAAGCAGTCTGCTGAAAAGTTATATTATCATTGTTTTTGTTGTCTGTATTGTATTGATTACTTCCTTTCTGCTGTTTTATAAAATGACGGAAAACAGATATGCAGTTGAGGCAGAAGCGACAGCACGAAAGCTTTTTCAACAGGAAGAGGACGCATTGACCCAGTTTGAACAGAAGTTTGATAATATTTTTTCATTAATTACTTCCAACGATTCTACGGTCGGTTATCTGAGTGCGGAAGATTTTGCGGAATATACCGGAAGAAGGTATAAGATTGATCAGCTGGCAGGCAACCTGGTAAAAATGAATATGGGCATCAAGTCCATTGTGCTATATAATAACAAAGGAATCATGATCGGAATGGTCGGAAGCGTTTTTTTCCCTGAGGAAGGTATTTCAATGGGGACAGAATACGGTGGCTTTTCTAACCGACTCATGGATGTAGATGATGATTTCCAATATACCTATTTTCATGTGGAATATCCAGTCTACAGCGAAGAAGGAAAAAGCTGGAGCAGAATCGGTTCCATTGGACTTCTGGTTGGAACTGAAAATCTGCAGGAAATCGTGGACGTCCTGTCTGTGAGCAATGGAGGATATGCGGCTGTTTTGGATCGGGAAAAACAGCCGCTGGTCCAGGCAGGAGAAAATACCGGATATGAAGCGATCATGGAAGAAGGAAAAGAAGATGATTCCTGTCTGATTTACCGCTATACATCACCGGAAAGCGGGTGGGAATTGATTAATATTGTTCCCAGAAGCACCTTTATGGATTATCCTGAGGATGTCCAGAAAATTACACTGTCCACTTACGGTTTTATTTTCGCGGCTCTTGTGCTTCTGTGTTTCCTGATCTACAGCCGCGTGATCCGCCCTATCCGAAGACAGATGGATTTTGTTGTGGGCTATACCAGAGATACGCGTCAGAGGATCGAGGTTGTGGAAAATAATGAGTTTGGAGAGCTGGCCCGGAGGATCAATCAGATGCTGGACGAGCTTGAGGCGTTGAATCATCAGGTGATCGAAGGCGAACGGAAGCTTCTTCAGATGGAATATGCCAAAAAGCAGACGGAAATGATCGCCTACAAAAGTCAGATCAATCCCCATTTCATGTATAATACTCTGGAATGCATCCGTGGTATGGCACTGTATAAGGGGGAGAAGGAGATTGCCAGGCTGACAGGTTCTCTGTCCAAACTGTTCCGCTATAACGTGAAAGGGAAAGAGCTGGTTACCATCAGGGAAGTGGCAAAAAATCTGCGGGAATATGCCATGATTATCGACTATCGCTTTATGGGGAAATTTCAGGTGCAGATCACATTGCAGAATGAAGCCCTGGCATTGAGATATATTCCCAAAATGCTGGTTCAGCCGCTTCTGGAAAATGCTGTGCTTCATGGCCTGGAACCGAATCTGGGAAAGGGAACGGTAAGGGTGTTCTTTTCAGAAGGAGACTGCGGAGGAATCAGGATTGATGTGGAGGATGACGGATGTGGGATCGAGGAAGAAATGCTGGAGAAAATCCGGACACAGATGAACACATATGATGAGGATCAGGCGTTTGAAAACATGCAGCATGGAATCGGTATTTCCAATGTTTACCGCCGGATGCGGCTGTTTTATGGGGCACAGGCATCCTTTGACATTTACAGTATAAAGGGGGAGGGAACCCGTATTGTCATGTGTCTTCCAGAGGAAATGACCGGACAGAAGGAATAACGGATCCGGTGAATGAGATAGCGGGAGGTTGGCATATGTATCGGGTTTTTATGTGTGATGATGAAATGTGGATTCTTCTCAGTCTGAAAAATCTGATTGACTGGCAGGAAGAAGGCTTTTTTATCTGCGGGGAAGCTACAGATGGAATCAAAGCATGGGAGCGAATTCGTAATCTGAAGCCCGATCTCATTTTTTCCGATATCAGGATGCCGGGAATGGATGGAATTGAGCTTGTCAAAAAAGTGCGGGAAGAGGGAATTCAGGCAGAAATTATTATTATCAGCGGCTATTCGGAATTTCAGTACGCCAAGGCGGCAATGCAGTATGGCTGCAGCGATTATCTGCTTAAGCCGATTGATGAAGAGGAACTTCTGGACTGTATACGACGTGTCCGCCAGAGGCTGGCTGAAAAAAATCCGGAAGAAACAGAAAAGAATTCGGAAGCAGAAATGGGGCTCTCTTCTTCGGAAGACGGCTATCGATCCGATGCCCGCATTTTGAAAGAAATGCAGAAGTTTATGCAGGAAAATTATAAAACGGTAACACAGCAGCAGCTTGCAGACCGGTTTCATATGAGCATCAGTGCAGTCAGCCTTCTGTTTAAGCGGAAAGCGGGAAAGACATACAGTGATTTTCTGCTTGAAATCCGGATTAACAAGGCGGAGGATCTGCTTCGCCGTACCAATGCTTCGGTGGAAGAAATTGCTGAGCAGGTTGGATATAACGACTATTTTTATTTTTTGAAAATATTCAAAAAGGCGACCGGAATAAGCCCGACAGTATTCCGGAAAAATCTTACATGACTGATTCCTGCTCCGGCAAAGGACAGAGAAATCTTCACACAGCTTCAGGAGGAAATCAATATGCAGAACACAAAACAAATCATACTCCCATCTCCTCTTTTCCGGGATCCCATCCATGACTGTCCCACGGATCCCGCCGTGATCTGGAACGGGGAAGAAAAACAGTGGTATCTGTTTTATACTCAGAGAAGGGCGGACGCTCCGGCCATCGGTGTGTCTTGGGTACATGGGACGAAAATAGGCGTTGCATCCAGCCGGGATGGAAGCAGATGGCTTTACCGGGGCACGCTGGAAGGGCTGGATATTGAGAGGGGACATAATACCTTCTGGGCGCCTGAAATAATCCGGGCAGAAGGCGCCTATCACATGTATGTTTCCTATATCACCGGAATTCCCACGGACTGGAATTATCCCAGGCAGATGCTGCATTATATTTCCGAAAATCTCTGGGACTGGCAGTTTCTCGGCAGAGTGGACCTGGATTCGGAGCGGGTGATCGACGCCTGTGTCTATGAAGTGGAGCCGGGGCTGTATAAGATGTGGTATAAAGATGAGCAGAGAGACAGCCGGACTTTTGCGGCGGTAAGCCGCAATCTGAATGACTGGAAGGTTCTGGGAGCGGAAATTACGGATTGTGCCCAGGAGGGCCCTAACGTGTTTGAACTGGATGGAATCAAATGGATGATTTCCGATTATTGGAATGGTCTTGCGGTCTATCGTTCTGATGATTTTGTAAGCTGGACGCGCTGTCCGGACATTCTCCGGGAATCAGGAACACGGCCGATGGACGTAGGATTTGCCCATCACGCGGATGTTCTGATAAAGGATGGAAAGGCTTATATTTTTTATTTCTGCCATCCATATGCGGATGAAGGAAAGGAGGAAGAGTCCGGAAACAGAATTTTCACGGAAAGAGAGCGCAACAGAGCTGTTGTGCAGGCGGCGCAGCTGAAGGTACGGGACGGAATTCTGGTCTGTGACAGAAATGCGCCGGTGGTATGGGAGAAGATGGGAAAATAAGTCCGGCCGCGGCAAAGCGAAGCCCTGTCGTGCTCCGGAATGAAGCGAAGAATCCGGGCCGCTCAGAAGCAAACCCGGATTCTTGTGCTGTTCATCCCCAGCACGCAGTCATAGTCCACGCTGTCCGCAACCTCCATCAGCACACGGATGGGATCCGCCGGATCCGCGTTTTTTCCCTGAAAAGAGGTGGGAGAAAAGGGGCGTCCGCTGCTGCGGAAGTGGATCTGTACGGCGTGGTCCTGAATGGAAGCCAGAATATCGATACCGCCCGTTTCTCCGCCGGCCTCCCACTGCTCCATGGTGTAGACGGACATTTCCTCTACGGCCAGACCGATGATGGAAGCGTTTTTGGAAGGAATGCCGTACTTTTCGGCAAAGGAGATGATTTCCCGGGAAGCGTTCACCGCTTCCTGGCGGCTGTGACCGATTGTGACGTCAAAAAGAGCGCCGGTATCTTCGGCCGGGAGAGGATAAAGCTGGACGGCTTCTCCGTTTTTGCGCGCCCGGTTCCAGGAATAGAGCAGGACGACGGCCATGACCAGAAGGGAATTGACGGGGAAGGCAATCCAGATTCCCCGGATGCCGAAGAACTGGCCGAGAATCCAGCAGACTCCTCCCAGCCCAATGGCATCCATGAAGCTGATCAGGAGCGGTTCTTTCTTTTCGCCGATGGTCTGAGCGTACATCATGATGGAAACCTGAATATTCCTCAGAATATAACCCAGTGAAAAGACCCGGATGGCCCAGATGGCTTCAGCAGCCGTCCGGGCGTCTGTGATGTCGTAAATCCGAAGAATTAGCCCGGGAAAGGCTTCGAAGAGCATCAATGCAGCTACGGTGAAAATCACCAGATACCGGTTGGTCTGTCGCAGAACGAAACGGATGCCCTTCCGGTCCCGTTCTCCGCTGAGAACGGCAACGATGGGAATCATGGTCTGTACCACGCCCGCCACAAACAGGGAAATGAAGCTGAAGGTCTGCATACAGAGAGAAAAGAGTACAAGGCCCATGCTTCCCGCCAGAGCCTGCGCCAGGGCGTTGATCACCACATACCGGAATACGAAGCCGAACTGGTTGAATGCGCTGCCGATTCCACGCATGCAGAAGCCTGGAAGCATGCGGATATCTTCCATACCGATTCCGGTCAGCTTCAGGCCCGTGCTTCCGGTACCCGCTTTCTGCGGATCTGTTCCATGTCCGGTCCTGTGAATGACGATGACCTCGATGAGCAGTCCTGCCGCATATCCCGTGGCCGTCGCGTAGGCGGTTCCCTCCACGCCCATATGGAAAACCAGGATAAAGACATAATCCATAATGATGTTGAGAATATTCGCCGTGGCAAACACGACGGTTGAAAGATTGGGGTGTCCCTCATTGGTCACGAAATAGGTGAGGCCGGTTGTGCCGATCATGATGGGCGCGGACAGAAACTGTGCCCGCAGAAATCCCGCCAGCGGTCCGGAAAGCTCCGGACTGTCCGTAAGCAGGCCGGCGAGAGGCCCGGAAGAAAGGATACCCGCAGCCAGAAGAAGAAAGCCGATGCCGAGCATGGCATACATGGAAACGGAATACACCCGTCTCGCCGCCGGTCTGTTTCCCTCTCCCAGCAGGACGGCATACTGAGAGCTGCCGCCGATGCCGATCAGGCTGTAGACGACGGCATAGATCAGGACGACAGGCATGCCCAGGTTGATCAGCGCCAGCGCGTCGCTGCCCAGCAGATTGCTGACCACAATACCGTCCAGAAATTCGCTCAGAGAGCTTGCTAGGCTGGCCAGAATCATGGGGACCAGATATTGCCGGAATTTTTTCCGGAGCAGATTTCCACTTCGATTCATCCTTAAAATTTCCTCCTCTGTCAGGGTGACTGACGTACCGGGGCTGAAAACAGCTTTCCTTTATGCTTTTTCTTCTATTGTTCCGATGATGCTTTCATCTGTACCGCAGGCGGGAACCTCCAGGGTGACGCCAAAGGCTTCCAGAAGCAGTTCAAAGCCGGTCCGTCCGATGGACGACGGAGCGTAGACCTCCTTTGGAATTTCAATACATCCCCCGGGACGAATGGAGCAGATCAGGGAATGCAGAAGACTGACCCGTTCCTCCAGACTGTATTTTCCCTGCATCAGGAAAATACCTGTATCTGCCTGGGCTGCCGCGGTGGACAGTTCGTCAGGAGTAAGCCACTGCGCTCCGTCAGACGTATTTTTTTCATCCGCGAGAATCCGGATGAAGCCCTGTCTGCCTGCCGGAGAAGGGACGGAGGGCAGGGACCGGGGATAGTGTTCCATTTTCCCGTTCATCTGGAACAGAGCGGAAAAGCACCGGGTTTCAATGGTACGGATGAGCTGATAATCCCGCCATACTTCATTTTCGTCCTCGCTGTAAAGGAGAATGTTGCCCGGAGCGCTGTCGAGATCCACCGTTTTCGGAAGCTGGAAATCTGCAAAGGCAGGAGAGAGGCTTCCTCCAGCATAGGTTTTCAGAGAATGAAGCAGAGTCAGGACAGGATAGGAATCCACTGCTCCGCCCTCCGGCGTGATGAAAAATTTGTTCATCAGAAATCCGTTGGTCCGGTATTTTTTCTTCCGGTCCCGTTCAAACGCGTCCGGGTCCAGATAGGAGTCCAGGGAGGCGTCGGTCAGATGATGCCCAAGCAGCCGGTCCAGCATGGACCTCATGAAATGCCCGCCCATCGGCCTTGCGCCCACCTCGATCAGCACGGGGCCCGTTTCCGTCAGCATATATTCTCCATGGCTCGGACCGTACCGAAAGTCCAGCGCATCCAGCATCCGATAGGCATATTCCACCATCTCCGCGTGGCCGGCTTCCAGCCTGCGGAGAATCCGGGCATAATTATAGGCATTGCCGCTCTGGCCCCTGCGCACCTTGTCATAGACCCAGATGTCCGTGACACGGTGTACGCCGTTCCTGCTGACGGTATTGACGATATATTCCGTGCCCTCGATCCGTTCCTGCATGATCAGGCCATCGCCCCGTTTGCCGAAATAATCGGAGTTTTTCAGCTCCTCTTCAGCTGCCTTTTCCGCCTCCTCCAGGGAATTGCAGAAATGCAGTCCCATGGTTGCCGCGCCGGCCACCTGCTTGATGACCACATGAGAGACTCCAAGCTCCTTCCAGTAATCCCGGACCTCCTGAACGGAGTGAACCACCCTGCCCCGGATACTTCGCAGGCCGTGGCTGCGCAGAGCTTCCTGCATCAGATCCTTGTTCAGATGGAGCTGGCTGGAAGAAGGGGGATTGCCCGGAAGAGAAAGGGCCTGCGCCAGTCTGTCCGCCAGCACCACACCCATTTCACTCCCCGCAAGGACACAGGCGATGTCGTAGGGTTTCAGGGCGGTCAGCAGATGTTCAAAACAGCCGTCGTCCGGAATCACAATGGTGCGGTCAGAAAGCTGCTTCCGGCAGGCGGAACGGGTGTTTTCATAATAGGCCTTATCCTCTTCCTTTCCTTCAATATAGGGGTAGATCACCAGGGGCTGATACCCCCTGTCCAGAATATCCTGTTCATAAAACAGTCCGGTGGATATCGCTTCCACAATAACAATTGCTTTCATGTCTGCCTCCATTCTTTTTCCGCTTTCCGGGTTTGGCTGACGCAAACCTTCCTTAATGACAAAAAATACCTGTCATTACTATAAAGGGATGGTTACAGGCTGACAACCCCAGGAAGGGCAGGCGGGAGAAAAAAAGGCGGAGTGGCATGAAATCTGAAGTTTTGCAGGGAATCCGCGTACGGGCCTTGCTTCCCCGCAGAAATATGGATACAATAGGAACGGACACAGAACAGACGCATAAAAAACTTCAGTATGGAGGATCAGGTGACAAATATGCAGATTGAAAGACAGAAGCTGTTTGATATTGTACGGGAAGGCGGGGCGCTGTTTCGCAACAGAGAGGAAGCGGCCCATGTTAAGGTAAAGGGCGTGTCGGATTATGTGACGCAGGTGGATTTTCATGTGCAGGAGCAGATCCGGACAGGGCTCATGCGGGAATGGCCGCAGATACAGTTCATGGGAGAGGAGAAGGACAACAGCGACATCGATTTTACGAAGGCCGTCTGGATTTTGGATCCGGTGGACGGAACGACGAACCTGATTCACGATTTCCGTCAAAGCGCGGTTTCGCTGGCTCTCTATGATGGGGGAAGGCCGGTCTGCGGAGTGGTCTATCAGCCTTATACGGAGGAGCTTTTTTATGCTGCGGCGGGAGAAGGAGCTTTTCTGAACGGAAAGCCCATACACGTGAGCGGCGCGCAGACCATGGAGGAATGTCTGATATCCATCGGAACCGCGCCCTATGAGCATGAGTACGCGGACCGGAATTTCGATCTGTTCAAAAGGATCTTCCTGGACTGCCAGGATATCCGCAGACTGGGGTCGGCGGCCATCGATCTGGCCTATGTGGCCTGCGGCCGGATTGACGCCTTTTTTGAGATGAATCTGAAGCCCTGGGACTTTGCCGCCGGACGCATCCTGGTGGAGGAGGCCGGCGGAACGGTCACGGATTTTTCCGGAAACAGTCCGGACTTCCGGAAGAAGGGCAGCATCCTCGGAAGCAACGGAGCCATCGGGAGACTGCTGGTGGAGCGGTATATGAACAGCTGAATTGGAGCGGTATATGAACAGCTGAATTCTCTTGACAGATGAGCCTGGCATGGGCAAAATAATAGCTGAAACTCTGAATAAGAAGGAAAAAAGGAACACAACAGGATGAAAAACAGAAACAGAAGAATAATTTTTTCCCTGGTAATTGTCGCAATAATGCTTTGCTTCCAGCCTGTGACAGGCCTGACC
>ULPS01060415.1_pt1 | contig 20094 bp, 18 predicted proteins | sample 1953711 | NCBI WGS metagenome assembly ULPS01 (sample SAMEA4835635, study PRJEB28245) | human gut metagenome | biome: gut microbiome; material: fecal sample | place: Denmark | collected 2008 | reverse complement strand
TTTATCCGTGAACGATGATCTATTCACGCGTAATATACAAGTTGGTGTTAATATCCACGCAGAAAGCGTCCTCGCCCTCAACGGTCATGTGTCCCTCATTGAATGTCGAACCGATAGAACCGTCATTCATCACTTTTTCAACGATACCGACACGCTCGGCACTTTCTGTCCAGTATTGCTTCTCGGAAGCGTGGACTGCCGTTGTCGGCAAAGCGGTAACGATAGTCGCAAAGGCAAGGAAGCCTGTGGCTAATCGCTTCAATATCTTTTTCATAGCTTTTAAAATTCTCCTTTCGTTTGGATATAGAAAAAGCCGTCCATTTCTGAACGGCTGAAAATAGAAAAGGAACGTCAATATCGGCGTTCCATAATCTACTTGCGATATTCAATTTTTAGTTTATCAATACTGATGTGCTGTACCATATCTTTGCAAATCTGGGATTTCTAACGTATCAAGGCTCATTCAATGGTAGTAAAATCGTAGTAATTTGAAGTATTTAAACCCTTGAAAATGCTGATAGATACAGTGTTTTAGCGGACAATCAGATTTTTAGTTGGTTTTTACAAGAGTATTACATAAAAACTTCATCTTCATTTAATCGGATTTGTTCATCAAAATATATTTTATTCTCGATTAGCATCTTTTTTTGGTAGACACATGATCCAAAATGGCCTGAAATAGGTAATGCTCGTCCCCCGGACATAACAGTATCATACATAATCATATCTATACCATATCGTTTTCGAGAAATATCTGAGATTAAAGACGAGTACATCAGTACATCGTAACCTTTTTCACAATCATTTATCATGTCACTATTTACTGCATTCTCAACAAAAAGATCATCTGCATCCAGAAATAAAATATACTTTCCCCGTGCACGATTAATTCCTTGATTTCTAGCTATAGAAACACCTTGATTTTCCTGATGGATTACTGAAATGTTTTCATATTTATTTGAATAGAAGTCACATATCTTATTTGATCCATCAGTAGAGCCATCATCGATCAAAATTATTTCTAACTCCTTATTAACTGGCTGATTGAGAACCGAATCAATAGCTGATTTTAAATACCTTTCACAATTGTATACTGGAATAATTACAGAAAAATATATCATTTGTTCCCCTTACTCAAAAAATATAATTTACTTTCTTTATAATGGCATAAAAAGTCAATCTATCATATTATATAATTTAACAACCTCGTTTGAATTACCATAATTCTGTTTTTTGGTATTCTCAATTAATCTAATTATTATTTTTTCATTAGACAGTACATCACAAATCCCCTTTGCACATCCTTCGTTATCTAAGGGTACAATAATTCCATCAACTCTATCTTGCAACTGGCTCTTTGCCGTAGGATAATTCGTAATAATAACAGGCTTATTAAGTATTTGCGCTTCTCTTACCGTAACTGCTTTTCCTTCAAATCTAGACGGTTGTATATAAATATCACATTCAGCTATATATGGATAAGGATTATCTTTTTTCCCAAGTAAAATTACATAATTTTGCATTCCACTTTCAATAATTTTTCTCTTGATTAAAGATTCTTCACTACCAAAACCAATTATGTACCATTTGATTGCAAAACCCATTTTAAGAATACGTTTGCAAATATCTGGCACATTATCAAAGTTCTTTGCGCTTGTAAACCTTCCAACGGATAGTAATCGCACAGCACCTTGCTCATGTGGCATCTCCGTATGGACATCCTCCACTTTTGCTTGCTGCTTAATTACTTCAGGTGATACAATATTTTCAATTTCTACAATACGATCTACAAGAGAAGGAAATTTTGATAAAAAGGCCTTTGTAACCTCGTGAGAAATCGAAACAATATGTTCATAAGCAGACCAAACTTTTAACTCTTCAGCAGTATCACCTGCTAATTTGCTATAATCTGTATGAATCCACACAGCTGTATGCTGAGCCTTGACTTTTTCTGACACAATATAATAGGGTACTGTAAAACCTATTGCTAAATCATACTTTTCTTTGGATATAGCTGGTAATATCATTTTTGTGAATTTAAAACTATAATGTATCTCAAGTGAATTTGCACCCTGGATTTTATTTCTAACAATAAAACGTTTGGCTTTCCATTTACCTATACTACGTGCAGCTACCATTAAGAAATGTTTCTTACGAATCACTTCATCAATTGGAACGCCTAAATCAGAATAATATTTATTTTCTGGCAAAAGATTAATTTGAGGAGGAATTAAGTCCATAAACGGTCCTCTATGCCTGAGCAAGAACAAATCAACAGCATAAAGATTTGTATCTATAGAATTTAACAGTCCTAATAAAGCCCTTTCAGCTCCCCCAATTTCCATATCACTGGCGACAATTAATATTTTTTTCACTTTTTATACCTCTGTTTGATATGATATAAAATACTATTGATTTGATGTACTTCATATAAAATATCGGTTGATAATAATAACATTATTGAATCTTCTTACATTTTATTTCCTCTTCTGCAACTTTTGCTTTATAAAATCCACACAAAAGCGGAACGACGCTCTATCAATGATCGAATCAATTACAAAGAAGACAGGAACTACAATAACACATACCAATGCTGCATAAACAATCAAAACAAAATAATTATTAAATACCACATTACTAAAAACTTTTTCAAAAAGAGCACAGAATAACGCAAATATAATCGTGTTTGTTATCCATCTTATATAGGTATGTAACGGTGAGCGTTTTAACAAATTCTTCGCTGCATAAATAATCATATCATTTGTTCTATAGAAAAGTGCCGCTATCGTACCAATCAAAACCCCGTAGATTCCAAACTTAAAAACACAAATGATTGAAACCGAAATATTTATAAGCGACTCGATAATCGATCGATTTTGTGTCAGCTTGAAATGTCCTGCATATTCAATCACTCTCTGCGCTCCTGATCTACCGTTAGAAAGTAAATAGGTAGCAACAAACAAATATGGAAGTAATGTATCTATATATGAAATGTCTGTTACACCTTCTGTATACAGTCTGAGGAATGGAAGAATAAAAATTGTTGCCACACAATATAAAGAAAAAGTTAAAGCCATATTATAGGTTTCAAAGACATTATATAATATATTAAATCGCTTCTTGTCTGTACTATATGCTTGTCCCATTGCAAAGGAAACACCACTGTTAATAGTTGAAATCGCAGTACCGATCATTCCAAACAGCATTACATACATTGAATACACACTTACCGTTTTCAAGCCACACACAACCGTCAACACCAGTACATCTGTGTTCTGAAAAATCAATCCTGAAATCTGATGTACCAAAACTGAGTGTCTCTGTGAAATAGATTCAAAATTAGGCTCAACACGCAAATCCATCCACTTATAATTCTTTTTTATGTACCACGTAATATAAAGCATCTGAGCAATATTAAACGCAAAATACATAACCTGTAAAGCAACTATATCGAAGCCTAAAAGAAGAAGCATAATCTTTCCAACACTGGTAAATACATTGATTACAGTACCTAAATTTGTAAGAATGTACGTTTTTCCCTCAGCCTGCATGAGAATACGATATTTCCCCTGGAAGAAAAAATTGATTACTTGAGACATACCACTCAAAAATACAACTGCAAATATCGTAAAGAAACTTAATTCAGAATCTACCACAAACGGAAATACGATTGCTAATCCAACAACCGCCAGGAAATACCATGTTCCAACCCTTCGATAATAAAAGTTTGTAGCTGAAAGAATATGATTGATTCCATCCTTATCATGTTCAGCTACAGGCTTATAGAGAGCCTGCAATGTTGCAGTTCCAATCCCTGCTTCTAAGAGATTCAAATAGACCAGTGCCTGATTGAGCGAGGACAACAATCCATTTGATTCTGATCCCAAACTGATTAACACAAGTCTTGGTATCACAATTCCCAATGCTATTGATATAATCTGACTTAACATTCCGAAAAATATGTTATAAAAGCTTCTTTTTATATTCATTTTTCACCTTTCCAGAGCAATGTTTTTTCTTATTTCCGTATGATTTTTCGTATTGCTTTAAAAATCTTGCTATTACGCAATTTCATATATTTATAACTAGCACGCCATACCTCAAGAAGCCACGGTAAAATATAATCATGCTCAAGTCCGATCATTTCTCGGTCAATAGCCGCATTTGCAGCAATCATAAGTCTAAAAATTTCATCTTCTTCCGTATAAAGAAACATTCCTGCGTAATAGCATACGTCCTGCTCCAGTCGTTTAAAAGTCATCTGATGTAACTCTTCTAGCTGATAATCAGCCGTTATCTTTAAGGTCTCAGTAATTCCTTTTATATAGTCCTTTGTTTTTACAATCGTCATTGAATGTGATTGATGTGAGCCAGTATATTGGTAAACTTCATCTGGTATTACATAAAACTCTCTAGCCGAAATCATTGCTTTTAACAAAAACACAGGGTCTTCATAGACTCTTAAATTTGGAAATTCAATCTGATTTTCTAATAAAAAGCTTCGACAGTAAATAAATCTGTAAAACAGAAAGTCAAATTGATAATCAACAAATTGAATCGTCCCTTCGTGTTTAAATACTCGCTTTTCATCACACCAATTTTCAGAACTGTCAAACTTTGCTGAGCCACCACAGATATTCATTTGCTGCTGAACAGCCACTGTAAACAGCCTTTCTAGCGCGTAATTGTTAGGATAAAAATCATCCGCATCCATAAATGCAATGTAATCACCACTTGCATTTCTTATCCCATAATTACGAGCAATCGCCGCTCCTGAATTATCCTGATATAAATAGCGTATACGTTTATCATTCTGCGCCATTCTATCAATGACTTTCTTTGAGTCATCTGTAGATCCATCATCTACGCATATTATTTCTATATCCCGTAAACTCTGAGCTTGAACACTGAGCACTGTTGCTTTCACTGTGCTGGCTGCATTATACACAGGAATAATAACTGATACTTTACACATAATTACCTCTTAATAGCATCCGCAAGCTTGAAAAAAATCTTCCAAATTAGAAACCTATTTCTCAAATAAAGCTGTCTAATTTGCTTTGTAACCATATTTTCTTCTTCCAACAGTTGATATTGTTTAACCAAAAGTTTCTTATCTCTATAGTCAATCGCAGTATAGAACCGTTTTAACGCATATCGTGCTGCTGTTTGTCTTATGTAGTTTTCTTTTTCATTCTGGTTCATAGGAATCCGTTTTAATGTTTCCACAATAATTTTCTCATGTTCACCCCAGCGTGTCAGTTCCTTATCTTCAGTCGTATCTCCAGCAGACATACTCTGAGGGTATAGAATATATCCATACAACGGTTCATCCAGATACTTTCGTTTAAAGCAATAGTAAAGCGGCAAGAGCAACTGCCAATTCTGTCCTCTTCTGGCTGGATATATTTCCCGGTCCGGATTCACCTGATCAAATGCTGACATACGAACCATATGACAGCCGGCACAAAAGTGCGATTCTTCTCTCAACAATAATTCAAACTGATTTTCTTCTTTCCTATGAGAAAATCGACTTGCCTCCCTTTTCACAGGATGTTTTAAATCATTTGAATAAAACACATATGCATCGCTACTAACAACAGCATATTCAGGATTGTTCATAAGAATTTTCAATCTTTTTTCAATGGATTCCGGCATAAAAAAATCATCCGGATCAGCCCAACATAAATATGATCCAGTCACATACTTTAATCCCGTATTGATTGCCGCTCCAAGTCCTGCATTTTTTTGAAAAACGTATTTTAGCTCCATTTGATTTTTCTGGAACACGCTTTGGTAGTCTTTCAATATTTTTGAAGTATCGTCAGTTGATCCATCATCAACTGCTATCACTTCCAGATGTTTATAGGTTTGGTTAAGAATAGATGTTAAATATTGTACCAGAGTTTCGGCCACATTGTAACACGGAGTTATGATGCTCACTATTTCATCTTTCAATCGTTACACCTCTTTACACTCGAAATTTAAAAGCTACTTTTGTATCAATCAATTTTACTGCAGGCGAAGCGATAGCTCTTCCAATCAATGCAATTCCTGCACTAACAGCATACATCAATATATTTGCCACTAAATATATCCCCAAAACACAGAAAAAATTTCCTGATAACCATTTTTCAAGATTGAATTTATTCCAAATACCATACAGGCACGGATGAATAATGAATATAGGAAAAGTTAGGCTTGCCAATGTCGTGACAACTGTCATTTCCAGTAATCTGATGCTTTGAAAAAACAAGACAAGAAAAATAGCCGAAATCACAACAAATATGTTATTATAATATATCCCATTCATTGTAAGATGCAGTGTTATCATCGTTAGAAGAACTCCGATTATATATCCCCCACCGCAAATAATAGGCGAGAAATTCATCTTATAATTTCGAAGATATGCTCCTATCAGATACATTACAAGGAAATTAACCAGCGTATATCCTGCTCCGCTATCAGTTGCAGAAATTGTACTGATTTCGTTAATTGTAGTTCCCGTAATACCTGAAAATGTATCAATCACCGTTGGATATATTACGAATAATAGGAGACAAATACATAGAAGTAACCGAATCTTCTTCTCATCTAATGTATTAAAAATAATATTAATCCATGGCGACAACAGGTAAACAACAACATATAACCATACAAAATAGTTAATCGGGACCAAACTATGTATATAATTTTTCAGCGAATAATTTCCATTCACAATCATATCAGAAATCGAAAAGAAACTATTATATCCCATTACAGTAGCAAACAACAAAACTACTTTTGATATACGCCTTTCCTGTTTTTGACAAAGAAAGTATCCTGAAAGAATCATAAATACATCTACTGCACAGATACATGCGCTTTCACTTAATAAAGCCAACTCATGACCAAATGGATTTCCGGCAGTATAGGTGAGCGCCGCTCCCCCATTCGAATTGTTAAAATGAAGCACAATGACAAAAAAAGCTAAAATCATTCTCAACCAATCAAAAGAGGCAAGCCTTACATTCTTAGTCTTCTCATTCATCTCTCATACGCTCCTAGAACTTTTTTACTGACTCCATCTATGATGGCTTGATATTCCTTGCATTTCTGCATCAGTTGTGTCTGGATTTTTTTTGAATTGCTCTGTATCCATTCAAATGCTTGTTGAACATCATCGCCCTTTTGTATACTTTGATAGGGTAAGACATAGTTCGTTTCCGTGCCAAATAAATCTCTTGCGATTCCCTTGGATTTCACAGAATATCCTAACACTAATGTTGGAACGCCCGTAGAATATGCAGCAATTGTCGCGTGAGTCCTCGCTCCTATGAAATAAGAACACTGTGAAATGATCCATTTTAATCTTTGTGCATCCTGATCCTCTACTAAACAAATCCGCTTGCTGTATTTAAATTCATCATAGAGAAGCTTCAGCGGGACAGAATCATTATTGTTATCCCAGGCTACATGAGGAATCAGTGCAACCGCATATTCAGAGTTCTTCAATATCGTTCGTATGACCACACGTAGGTTTTCCATAATTACCTGTGAATTATCAGCCTTATTTAAAATCAAAGGACTGATATTGATCCCTATTGTATTTCCTACTTTAAAGTGCTTAGGCAATTCTGTTTCAACTGCTTTTAAGCCAAATGCTGAGTCCGGACAATATACTATATTTTTCAGACCTGCGTCTTTTAACGCTTGAAAAGTTATGCTTTCTCTTGCTGTAATCAATTCAAAGCTTCTCAGATCATCCAGTAATTTTTTATCTTTCAATAAATCAGGTTCAATAGAACATCCCAATAAAATACTATGCTTCACATATTTCAACGCATATTGATGCAGTAGATTATATTTAGGATAATTTTCATAACAGAAAATATCCCCACCAATAGATACCAAAATATCCTCTGGATCTAAATTCCGAATTGCAGCCTTGTAAGGTAGAATATCCATATAGAAGTAATTACCACGGATTTTCAACTTCATATATGCCTGAAGAAAATCTAAGCAGGGAATCTTTTTCTGCATTATAGATGGATATACACGTATTTTTTGATCGACCCCATACTTTATTTCCTCTTGAGGAGCATCAGAAAGCACGACAGTTTGATTTTCTCCTAACATCTCGGAAATTGTCCTTACCAAAGCTTCACAACCATGATTAGCACTTCCAACATGATTATATAGAACAAAACGCATCTTCTTCACCTCTTCTTCCGCAAATGCCTGTATATGTGCCGGAGCAAATCCCGTCCATACAAGTATAACTTAAGAACACCCCACCGTTTCCATTTCACACAATAAACAATTGGTTTCATCACCGAATCAAGTTCTCTTGGATCCAAAAGTGGATAAATCTCACTAGCCCCTGCAAACTTTTTGGCTAAATTCAGAAACCCGTTTTTTTCTTCAAATCCATAAAAAATACTGAAAGCAACATAATAGGTAATTTGCTTTCGTAAAAACGCTGCATATTCATCACATCCTTGCTCTTCAACGATCCATCTATAAATTTCCAAATGAATCAACAATTGTGCCGGATAATCAATTTTTTTCTCAGAAGATGAGTTTTGCGTACCAATCATATATATCATCGCTGATTCAGGTAGAATATAAATCAATTGGCAATTACGATATACAGAAATCATAAATTTTAAATCTTCTGCCAAAGTCAAACCTATCTGAAATTGCAGATGATTTTCAATAATTATAGAACGACGAATCAGCTTATTCCAAAGATACCCCCAATAGCCCGTCTCATATTGATATTTCATAAATAAATCCGGTATCTCTTTTGAACTAACTACTCCTTGCTCCTCTAAATCCACCTGTTTCATTTTCCCATCTGGGAACATCTTCGAATAAAATCCTATGATCAAATCTATTGCATCGTCATCATTTTTTACTGAAAAAGCTTTATTCAAAAAATCATAAGATGGAAGATCATCCGCATCTACAAACCAAATCCATTCCCCACAGGCGAGTTTCAATCCTTCATTTCGAGCTTGGGAAGCTCCTTGATTTTTCTGACGCTTGTTTCGAATGCGATTATCCGTTGCTACATATTGTTCTATAATTTCCTGACTTTCATCCGTTGACCCATCATCAATTACAATTAACTCCCAATCTTTGAACTCCTGCTGCACTAGAGCATCAAAGGTTCTCTGAAGATATAACGCTTTATTATAAACCGGCATGATGATTGATACCTTCGGACTCATACTTCTTTCCTACTCCTTTTTCACAAACTTACTTAACTGATTGCTCCAAAACAAACCTTGCGCTCGTATAAAATGGCTAATCTCATCCAAATGGAGTATTCTTTTATACCAACTTAGAAATAGAGCTTTGTATATTTGCCTATTATTAATTTCTGATAAACAGAAAATTTGATTCGGTATTATTATAAAATTTGACACCACGGGTTGATCGTTTTTTACCATTAGTTTCCTTTTTTGAATATGGACATAAATATGTTCTCTACATCTCAACTGTCCGCATTCAATATAATATGAATATATCCTCCCGTTACGCCAAACAATTACGCTATTTTTTTCTCCTTCCAATTTCCATTTTTTTATTTGTTCATCAAATACCACATTAGAAAAGTAGCTTTTAAATGGCTTAACATCAAACATTTCTTTTCCGTGATATGTTTTGATTTTTTCTCTTTCTGCAATATAATTAATAGATACTCCGTTACGTGGCCATTCATCAAACAACTGGTTTGATGCCACTGAGGCAACTTGCTTAAAATCATTTCCTATTCGGAACAAATTTCTCATTCGAGCATTATTTTTGAAAATCGTCATATGCCCCAACGAATATATCTTCTCAAAACCGGTTAATTGTTCCAGCGATATAAAGTGATTTAAATCTCCAAAATACTCATCCAAGTCGCAATATCCCCAATAATCAAAGTCTTTCAAATATTCTTCAAAAATATATCCATACGCCGGTTTCATATCGCATAACTTTTGAGGATTTTTTAGTTCAATTCGATAACCGATTTTATCATTAATCAACGCAACAATATCAGCGAAGGAACAATAATTTACCTGAACATTTAATGGATATGGATAGTCAGTTCTATCATCTGTAAAAATTATCCAATTATAATCTACATTAAGCTCACAAGTTTTCAAAAAATAAGGCATTGTTGCTGGTAATTTTCCAAAATACGGCACCACAAAACAACACAACTTACTCATGGTACCCCTCACTTTCTTCTTCCAATTACAAACGATAACACTCTACTACTTCTGTACTTCATCAACACTAACTGTATTTTTAATTTTATATCTATATTCTCAATTTTCACTCTGCTAAATGCTTCTCTCAAATCACAATCACTCAAAATATACTTAATTTGTTCCAATCTCTCTCTAGAAGGAAGCTGTGCGGCTTGTCCGATACAATTACAGGCATAGTAAATCAAATGCAGATATAGCTGATTAGAAAAATCAACATCATATTTATCAGAGAAAAAATTCTTGAGGTGCTGATTCATCGTCTTATATACTTGCCACGCTCCTTTACGATAACTAGTCGTAATCGTTCCCGGATTCTGATAATAATAATAAAGCCCTTCTCCTTTTAAATAGTAAAAAGAGGAAGCATAATATCCAACAAAAGAACTGAATATGTTATCCTCTGACCAACGGACATCCTCATCAAAAGTAATATGATTCTTACGTAGAAAATTCAAATCATAAAGGCAATGCCACACTGACAGCAATGGACCATAGTCTATGTTGTCTCCCATAATAAGCTGAGGGAAAATTTCTTTTTCAATTTTTTTTCTATCATACAGTCCGCCAGATATCTCCAATGACTTTAAGTACTGCACTCCATCTGCCAGGACTCTCGTGTAATCAGACATAACAAATGAAACCTGATATTTTGTAATTAGCTCATACATCCGAGAATACATACTTTCATCAATAGCATCATCTGAATCTACGAAGCCAATATATCTTCCTGTAGCTACTTTTATCCCCGCATTACGAGCGCTACTTAATCCCCCATTTTCTTTATGAATAACTACTATTCTGGAATCCAGTTCCGCAAGCTGATCGCAAATGGCAGGACATTGATCGGGAGAGCCGTCATCTACAAGAATGATTTCCAAATCATCAAATGACTGTCTGATAATGCTGTCTACGCATCGGTTCAAATATTTTTCAACTTTATATACAGGAACAACAACGCTTATCTCTGCCATATTTATCACTTCCTTTTAATTACAAAACCATAATGAATTTCATCTGAATTAGCAATATTAAGTTTATGTCTCAATATAGTATTTTTTCTTTATCCCCTATGTCCTCTTATTCGATAAAGAATGCTATCCAATTTACGAGGCTCATGCAGAAAGCGTTTTAAATCCCGTATGCGATTCTGTCTCAATTCCTTTTGTTTATTAAAATAATTTTCATCCTCTCGTGTAATGCAATGCCAAAAAGAGGGATCACAAAGCAATGATTCATCATACAAATGAAAACAATTTGGAATAATCAAATAACGATTTCTATCTATATCTATGTGTACCTGCATTTTTCGCTTCTGCAGATGAACATAGATTTTTTCCTGCCGTTTAATATTTTGGCCATCCCAGTCAATACGGTAGATTTTCCCATTTTCATAAGAATAGATGCATGGCCGCTTACTGTCACTCACTTCCCGAAATGGATAATGTCTGTAGTCTACATCGGCAATCCATTCCGGTTGGTCTAAAAAACGATACCCGCTATCAATCAATTCGCCTGCAAATCCCAAATGATACCCTGTAATGGATTCGTCATATCCATATATCACCGATGAAGTCAAAGAAATTCTGTATGTCCCATATTGAAAAAACAATTCATTGATTGCCGGATCATTCTTCACGAGACTAAAGTGACCTGTCCTGAAAATTTTGTCATACTGACCTTGTACCTCGTGAGGTAAAAAAGCCTCTATATCTCCAAAAATCAAATCACAGTCACAATATCCCCAGTAATCATATCCGCTAAGATATTCAGAGAATAAATATCCATAAAACTGCTTATAATCACATAGCTTGTATGGTTTTTCCAATACGATTGGAATATCTAATTTTTTCTGAAACTCTTTTTTCATCTCAGATAATGATGATTTTATTACCGTAACATTGGATGGTAATTCACATTCTAGTGTAGCATCTGTTATGATAAGCCAATCAAATCCTGAGTTACGACCACAGGAATCAAGCCATAAAGAGAAATAATGATTAAATGTTCCAAAATATGGCAGAATAATTCGTGTTCGCACCATTTTCACCTCATCTCTTACTAAAAAAACTTTTCCCCAGCAGTCTATGTAAAGGTCGTGAAATGATACTGCGAATTCTCTGGGAGGTACTCATCCAGGTAGCTGAATACCAGTGAATGGAATAGGTGTTTGCTGTTATTTTCAAAATTCCAGTTGGGGCATCGTAAGGATTAAAAAAATCCACAGGAAAAACTGTCGCTTCCAGTAGTTCCTGCTTTTTCCCATTCCTTTTTAATCCAAATTTTACTAATGCATCGGTATTCAAATGCGGACACCCTATTACGCCATGTTTTCCATCAAGAAGCCGTAAATATTCCTCAATCATCTGGTGAACCACTGGATTATGTGGCTCCGCTCCAAAGCCAACACCTGTATTTACATAAACACTCGTCTCAAATCCAAAAAAAGCTTTACATTCTAATAACTCATCAAAAGATCGCACAACTTCAACATCCGTATCAAAATACAATCCACCATATTTTTCAACAACAAGCAGTCTTACATAATCACTCAGAAACGCAAATTTCTTATTGTCATAACACCATTTGGTATATGGGTTGTTCTCAATATCAAAATTGTTCTCATTCCATTCAATCAATTCATAATCTGGACAATATTGTTGCCAACTTGCAATACACTTTTTTGCTTTTATCGGAAGTTCATTTCCTCCAAACCAGCAATAATGTATTTTTTTAGGTATCAACTATAATTCACTCCCTTTAAACAGCTATACATATCACCTTCTGTAAAACACAGCGAATATTACTTTTTGTATTCTCCACGTATCCAATCCCGAAAAAATGCATAAAAGATTTCCAACATTTTACACTAACTCACTTTACCTGCATGTAATACAATCTGAATACAGAGATGTATCTTAATATTTTTATATTCTTGTATGAGAAAATGTCAAATAAATCGCATTAATTCTTTGCATTATTTATTTTCTATGCTTTTGGCCTTATATTTAATATAGCGAGATAAACACCATCCAAATGGTACTGCTATAATAGTAACGCCTTTTTGGGGCGAATTACTGATAAATCTATTATCGCCTGCCAATATACTTTCTGAAACATAATGTATGCAATCTATCCAAAGTCTTTTTTTTGATATTGGATACTTCATGCATACTTTTCTCCAAAAAGCAAATCCTTTCGGATTATTTATATATTGTTTCCACATAGTAGCGCTTGACCCATCTGGCTGATATTCCACATTACAAAGAACATCATTTAATACAGCTAATTTATAATCCTGATCTATCAGCCGATACTTGTATGCTAATGCAACATATTTTTCTCCTATAAAAGTTGGATATGGTGGATATTCTTTAATAACATCTGTACTATAAATCAACTTTTTATCCCCTGAACCTCCCGAAGCATAATATCCCGCTAATGTTGTTTCGTCCATTTCCTCGGGAAAACTCTTGCCAATAACTTTTCCTTTAAAATCCGCATCTAGGCCAATAATACCTGCATAACCTTTTCTGCTAACTTTATTCCATTTTGCATAAATCTTTTCAATGGCATTCTCTGCTAAGCAATCGTCAGAATCAATACACATATTTAATTCTGTACTAATATTGTCATAGGCCACATTATGTGCCGTATGCATTCCACCATTTTCTTTGTATATATAACGTATTTCAAAACCGTTATCTTGAGCTTGCCACTTATGTACTAAATCTGCTGTCTCATCTGTAGAGCCATCATCAACAATAAGCCAGATAAAATTTTTACGTTTTTGCCTTAATAAAGAATTATAAGTTCTCGGTAATGTATGTGCCCGATTATAGGTGGGAGTAAATATTGTTAACAAACATTTTGTATCCATTTTTATCCTCTACTCAAATAAAATTCTTCTAATTGTTTAGCATTATCTTTTATATCGAAACCCGCTTTACATATTGCAGAAAATTCATTCTTCTTTTCACTTCCAAGATATGTCAATATATGGTTCGCCCATTTCAAAGGAGAATCCTCTAAAGACAAAACTTCAACGTTTTCAGTCAGTCTGCATTCTTTGGGAATCTGATCTGAAAGAATGCATGGTAATCCAGCTGCTTGTGCCTCTACAGCTGCAATACCGAGTCCCTCATTAAGCGATGGAAAAACAAAAACATCTAATGCTTGCAAAACATCAGGGATATCTTTTCTGGCTCCCAAGAAAATCACTTTATCTTTTAACCCTAATTTTCTCACTTTGTCTTCTATTTCCGATTTACCATCTCCAGTTCCAACTAATATTAGTACTACATTTTTTTCAAGCTTCTCAACACTTTGAAACACATCAATTAAAAATTTATGATTCTTTTGGGGGCTAAAACGCCCTACATGTCCCAGCACAAATTTATTCTGAATTCCAAGCTTAGATTTCATACATTGTTCTTTTTCAGGGTTATAAATGTACTGTTTAGCATCAATAGCATTATTTAACACTTTAAACCTATGACCTGGAAACATCCATTTTCCTGCTTCTTGACTACAAGCAAAAAAATCCGTTGCATATAGTGATATTAAGTATTTAGAATAAGCCTTAATTAAATATTTTACATTATGGTCTTCATTTTTACTATGCGCATGAGCAATGCGTGTTTTCACCCCATATTTTTGGGCTATTTTCAATGGATATGCACTTAAGCAATCCAAATGTGAATGAACAATATTATAATGATGCTTAGAAAAAAAAGTTTCTAAAGCTCTAAAATATTTAAATGAAAATGGATTCAAGGGAGGTATACGATATATGTGTCCCCCCAATGCTTCAATTTCATTATCATACTCAGCCTGAAAATTACGGTGCGCTAAAAAATCAAATTGAATCTTTGAACGATCAATATGTCGGTAATAATTCATTATCATTGTTTCAAGACCACCAAGTCCCATATACGTAACAATATGTAATACTCGCACACTCATAATAATACTCCTTAAATTATTCCCCACGTCAAATGCATCTGATAGTAATAAAATACCAAATAGCAAAGAATCATGATAATTTTAATAAGTTTCGCCGATTTATCTGTAAACATATTGTTTATAATCCAAATCATCTGAATATATCCGTAAAGACTTACATAAATCGGCAATCTTCCTATCATTATACCCGATGTCCCCATGGAAACTATATATAATCCCATTGATATAATCGACATATTCGAACATACATTCACAACTGGATTATCAGCTTGATCTATATATTTTTTCCCGATTAATGATAAAATTGCTGGTAACGAATATACAAGAACTCTTATAGCATTAGTTCCATTATCATTCCATGATTGCCAATCACTTACCACATTAGTATATTGTGTATCAGTTAAAAGATTATCCAATACATTGGTAAATTGATCAACAAAAACCAACGCTATCATACTTGCAATAATAAATATAATAGTCTTTTTATTCCAAGCTTTTCCTTGAACAATAAATACTACTGGTAGCATTAACAAAGCAGATGCATGAATAGTCGCTGCCAATAGAATTATCAAAATTAATGGAACATATTTTTTCCTCAATATTAATGGTGTAGCAGCAAAAATAATCGTCACTGCAGTAAATTGACGAATACCATTAAACATCCAAGAAATATAGTCCGTTGATGCAACAAATAAAAAAACAGAAAGCAAATAATCTGAAGAATATTTTCTAAAGATACTAACTAAAATTATTCCTTGAATAGCTGCCAAGAATAATAGATAAATTGTTGTATTATTTCCGATAATCATTTTTATGATTCCAGAAAGTACCGTAAACCCTTTGTCTTTTGTAATAGAGGGAAGATAACTAATTAATCCTCCAATTGTTCCCGGAATATCTCGAAAATTAGCCATGTATACATAAGTATCTCCAATAGATTCCCCTCGAAAACCAGCCATAAAAATAATTGGCAAAAACAAAATCAAGGCTGGGAGAAAATACATCCGATATACTTTTTCCCCATTTACCGTTTCCAGTTTATATACATTAACAAATGCAAAAAATATGCCAACAACAGCCAGCCATATTAGTATCAGGATATATCCATTTGAAAGCATTTCTTGTCTCGTCTCCTATTTCCCGCTTATTATCGCCACCGTCTTCTCAACAATCTTCTTCTTATCAAACAACTTTTCCATGCGCTTCCTCGCGCATCTTCCCATCTCTTCAATCTCATCTATACTTTTATCCATCATCAGTTTCATCTTCTCAAAGAGCATATCTGCATTTTTCACTTCACACAGATAACCGCTCTTCCCATCTTCCACAGCCTCTCGGCATCCCGGAATATCACTTGTGATAACAGGTCTTCCTATTGCGGAAGCCTCCAGGAGTACATTACTCATGCCTTCATGATAGGACGGAAGCACAACACAGTCTGCCATCACATAATACGGTCTCGTCTCCTCCTGGAATCCATGGAACACTGCAATGCCGTCTTCCACCAATTTTTCTACCGTATTCTTATACTCATCCTCAAAGAAGCCGACGATATCCAGCACAACTCTGTCTCCATACTTCTCATGAAGCCTTCTCATAGCAGTAAAGAGTTCATCAATTCCTTTTTCTTTCATGATTCTTCCAAGATAGAGGAAATGCATCTTCTTCTCTCCGGCCGAACTGTTGTCTTTCTCTTCCTGTCGGGAAGAAATCGGAGTATACATATAGTGTTCCAGATTTATTCCTGCGCCGTTCAGGACAACGATCTTATCCTCAGATACGAGCCTTCTGCTGATAAACTCCTGCGCATTTCCTTCATTTTCAAAGAACACGGCTTTCACTTTCCGAAATGCAGTTTTATACAGGACGCCGACAAATTTCGCCAGCAATTCTTTCTGGAACGCCGTGCCCAGCCCCTGAACATTTGCATAATATGGTATTTTCTTGTGACCGCAGATCAGCCCGGCATAAATATTCGGTTTTATAGAATATGTGATGACTTTGTCAGGCTTCTCTTCCGAAATTATTCTATTATAAAACTTCAATAATTTAAAGTCTGTTACAGGATTTATTCCTCTTCGGTCGATCTTTGTCTCGATACATCTGCAGCCCATATTCTGGAAGTCATCCTCATGACCGACAAAAGGCATGCTCAGCACAATCTCATATCGCTCCTGCAGTTTCTCGATCAGCTCTCTTCTGAACTGGTACAGCATATAAGAGTGATTGGTGATGATCATAAGCTTTTCTTTATGTTCTTCCATCGCTCCGGTACCGCCTTCCACAACACCTTCGCTCGTGAGCACAGCCCCAATCGTTCTAAAGAAACAGTAGATATCCGCCACAGGTCCTACGTATTGTGTGTATATTCCGTCATATCTTGCCTTTACATCGATCGGCAGTTCGTCTCTCCCCATTACCTGGGCAAATCCTGTGATTCCCGGACGGATGAAATTTGCTCCGTACTTATCACGCTCAGCAAGCAGATCCTCCTGATTGTACAGTGCCGGTCTGGGTCCAATCAAGTTCATATCACCCTTGATCACATTAAAAAGCTGCGGAAGTTCATCCAGCGAAGTCTTTCTGAGAAATTTTCCCGCTTTTGTGATAAAAGCATCCGGATTCTTCAGCATATGTGTCGGCATGTCTTTCGGGGTATCTGTATACATTGTCCTGAATTTATAGATAGGAAAGTATGTATAAGTCCCATCCGGTTTTGACTTAGCCACTCGCTTCTGTACAAAAAGCACCGGGAATCCACTGTCCACGATGATCCATCCGCAGAGAAAGAGAAATACAGGCGAAAGTATGATCACCCCCATCAGAGCACAGAAAAAACTCACTATTCTCTGCACCTTGATATAGCCTTTCTGGAACGGCGTAAACACTGGATGGTATAATTTTTTATCTCTTCTGACTTTATGCTTTTTCATGAAACTTCCTCATTCTGATTTTTATACTCCGGCACGATCTCCTTGATATCCTTTCGTATATCTTTACTCTCATCATAAGCATGCCCGATCAGCACGCTCATCTTTCTGCAGATCTCAGCCGTATTGATCTTCCCCATCTGCGCAACAAAGATCCTGTCATTTTCCGTCTGTACCAGATTCTTCTCATCGATCAGCAGCTCTTCATACAGCTTTTCCCCCGGCCGTAATCCGGTGAAGACAATCTTGATGTCCTCCCCCGGCACATGTCCTGACAGCCGGATCATTTTCTTCGCCAAATCCAAGATCTTCACCGGTTCTCCCATGTCGAGGATGAAAATCTCGCCGCCCTTCGCATAGGCTCCGCACTGGAGGACCAGGTTCACAGCCTCCGGTATTGTCATAAAGTAGCGGATGATATCCGGATGCGTCACAGTCACCGGACCGCCTTCCTTTATCTGCTGGCGGAACAGCGGGATCACGCTGCCGTTGCTGCCCAGTACGTTTCCAAAACGTACTGCTGCATATTCTGTCCGAGAGATCTGGGAGAAAATCTCCATAATGATCTCACAGATGCGCTTAGACGCCCCCATAACATTTGTCGGGCGCACCGCTTTGTCTGTAGAGATAAGGACCATCTTCTTCACATGGAATTTATTTGCAGCGCTGGCTACATTATATGTGCCGACCACATTATTCTTGATTGCCTCATCCGGGCTGTCCTCCATGAGAGGCACATGTTTGTGTGCTGCCGCATGGTATACAATGTCAGGATGATACGTCTCGAAAATATCCTCGATCCGCTTCTTGTCACGCACTGACGCGATCAGCGTCTCCAGCTTCAGGTCCGGATAGTTTCTCTTCAGTTCCAGTTGTATATTATAGGCATTGTTCTCATAGATGTCTACTATGATCAGCTGCTTCGGTTCGTGCAGCGCCACCTGGCGGCAGATCTCGCTTCCGATAGAGCCGCCCCCGCCGGTCACAAGGATGACCTTGCCGCCGATATAGTTTCCGATCTTTTCCATATGGAGATCCACCGGTTCTCTCCCCAGAAGATCTTCAATACTGACCTCCCTCAGCATGGAAACATCGATCTCCTGGTTGACCATCTGATAGATTCCCGGAAGCATCTTGATCTTGCAGGCTGTCTGCTGACAGATATCCAGCAGTTTTCTGCGCTCCTGATCGTCCAGTGTCGGGATCGCTATGATGATCTCCTCGATATGATACCGTTTCGCCATCTCCGGAATATCTTCTTTTTTCCCCACGATCGGAATTCCCTGGAGATAGGTACCGATCTTATTCGGATCATCATCAATGATGCACGGTACTTTCCTGTTCAGATGCTTGCTGTTCTTCATCTCGCGCACAAGCATATACCCCGCTGCGCCCGCTCCGACCACCATTGTCACCACCGGCTTTGACTCCCCGGCGTTCTCATGGTTGTGGTACGCGATCCGCAGGAAACGGTAGGAAAATCTCGGAACGATGATGCATACCGAGAGCAGCATGATATAAATAAAGATATAGCTTCTCGGCACCGGATAGCCCAGCAGCCTCATTCCACAGAACTGTACAAAAGACGACAGAACGATCGCTGCGATCGCATTCTTAAGTTCCTCGATGCTGGCAAAGCGCCACAGGCTTGTGTAAAGCCTGCAGACCGCATTGATCACCACCGTGCACACCACGTTGATCCACATGTAGCTGCTGACGGAATGCCAGAATTCAGGCTCGATATTACTGAAACTGAAGTCAAACCGCATCCAAAGAGCGCCCACCATACACGCGATCGTCAGTATAATGTCAAGCAAAAAAAGAGCCGCTCCTTTGATGACGGCTTCTCTGTTCTGATAAAACTTATGTATATTGATCTTCATAATAATAATCCCTCTATAACTCTCAAATTATTAAATTATGACTGATTTTCTCGCACAGAGATATTATAGCAT